>Ga0316204_10001531_pt1 | contig 61288 bp, 68 predicted proteins | sample 6monrhotite_MG_2_FD_205661 | JGI IMG/M metagenome (GOLD analysis project Ga0316204, IMG submission 205661) | Microbial mat bacterial communities from mineral coupon in-situ incubated in ocean water Damariscotta River, Maine, United States -... | ecosystem: Environmental > Aquatic > Marine >...
GGGCAGCTCGCAACCCCTTATGGGGATCGTTCTGCTCTTCTTTTTTACTCAATGAAAGGAGACAACAGTCATGAATGCAGTTGCAGAAGCAGTTGAATTAGAAATCGAAGAGGTTTCACCCAACGTAATACCACTGTCTCAGTTCGTTACCGATTTCGGTGATGATCTGTTGGCAGCGGTATCACAACAAAACCCGCCTGTTTACGATGGTACGCCAAATACTCATCGTGAGTTGGTCATGGATGGTCTCAAACGAGATCCTTTCGAGGCCCAGCGCGATGTTGTGCAGGCAATCACCCGTCTACTGGTTGATGAAGCCGAAAAAGCGGCGGTTATTAATGCAGAGATGGGCACCGGCAAAACCATGATGGCCGTTGCTACTGCGGCTGTGATGTATGAAGAGGGCTATCAGCGCTCTTTGGTAATTTCACCACCGCACTTAGTTTACAAGTGGCGGCGTGAAATTCTGGAGACCGTACCCAAGGCGTGTGTTTGGGTACTCAATGGTCCAGATACTTTATGCAAACTCTTGCAGTTAAGAACCGCATTGGGATGCAAAGACTCAGATGGCCCCGAGTTTTTCATTCTAGGCAGAGTCCGTATGCGCATGGGTTCCCATTGGCAACCTTCCTTTGCGGTTCGCAAAACGCATGTGCGTACTTATACCGAAGCGGGTAATGAAAACTCTATGACGTTCGTGCAAACCGAGGAATACGCAAGTTGCCCACGGTGCGGCACCATCGTCAAAGATGCTGAAGGCAATAAGCTGACAGTGATGTTGTTTAAACACGGTGCTGATCAACAACAGTGGTGCGCGGATTGTAGCGAACCACTGTGGACATTGGTTCGTCCAGGTCGTCGCCAAAAGAGTCGTCGTGAACTACTTATCGATGCCATGTGTCAATTGCCAACTATTGGTAAGAAGACAGCGGAGAAGTTGATCGGGTGTTTCGGAGAAGAGTTACTCTCTGGAATGCTTGGGGATAATCTTTATGAGTTCATTAACCTGATGGATGATGAAGGAGAGTTAGTCTTCACTGATCGGCAAGCGATGCGTATGGAGCGCTCTATTGCGTCACTGGAAATATCCTTTGGTCAGGGTGGTTATCAACCAACGGAGTTTATAAAACGCTATCTACCGGATGGCTACTTCGCTCTCCTCATCGTCGATGAGGGGCACGAGTATAAAAACGACAACTCTGCTCAGGGGCAAGCCATGGGCGTGTTGGCGAATAAAGTACGTAAGGTGTTACTGCTAACTGGCACACTCATGGGTGGCTATGCGGACGATCTCTTTTTTCTATTGTGGCGCATTATGCCACAGCGGATGATCGAAGATGGTTTCCGTTTCAATCCTAAGAGTGGCACGTTAGGCACAGCAGCAATGGCGTTTATGCGGAATCATGGAATCCTGAAAGACATTTACAAGGAGACCGACGCTAAAAACCATCGTACTGCTCGGGGTAAGAGTGTTTCTGTACGTACTCAAAAAGCACCGGGCTTTGGCCCGTTGGGTGTTGCGCGTTATGTACTGCCTTTTACGGCTTTCTTGAAGCTCAAGGATATCGGTGACAATGTGTTACCGCCCTACAATGAGCATTTCACAGAAGTTGCGATGGAGGCAGAACAGGCCGAGCGATATTCAGCACTTGAGTCAACACTGACCGATGCGTTGAAAAGCGCTTTACGCAGTGGTGACACCAGCCTGTTAGGCGTTGTATTGAACTGTCTGCTGGCGTGGCCGGATTGCTGCTTTCGTGAGGAAGTCGTGAAACATCCACGTACTCGGCAATTGTTAGCATTTGTGCCCTCAATCATAGGTGATGAACCTTCCCCGAAAGAGGAAGAATTGATTCAACTATGTAAGGCAGAAAAAGCGCGTGGCCGTCGTGTGTTGGTTTACACCACCTACACCGGCACCCGGAATACCACCACTAGACTGAAAAGTCTGCTGGAGGCGGAAGGGTTTAAGGCTGCGGTACTGCGAGCAACCGTAGACACATGTAAACGGGAAGATTGGATTTGTGATCAGGTTGAGCACGGGGTGGATGTGATTATCACAAACCCTGAACTCGTAAAGACTGGTCTGGATCTATTGGACTTTCCGACGATTGTGTTTCTCCAGTCGGGCTACAACGTCTACACGCTTCAACAAGCCGCTCGACGCTCGTGGCGTATTGGCCAAAAAGAACCTGTTGATGTCTACTTCCTCGGCTACAGTGGATCGGCACAAATGGCGTGTCTTTCGCTGATGGCTAAGAAGATTGCGGTCAGCCAATCTACCTCCGGTGATATGCCGGATACTGGGTTGGATGTGCTCAATCAGGATGGAGACTCTATTGAGGTGGCTTTAGCCAAGCAATTGATTAACTAAGAAGTCGTTAACTACACCGCCAGACGTTTTACGTTTGGCGGTTTTTCGCTTAATGGGCGTGACCACACATGCCACCTTTATTATTTTCGTACTTTCTGTAAAGCACGCTGATTGATATCGTTTTGAATCTTCCGTGTTTCTTCAGGCCAGCGGCTTTTGATATAGGTGAGAACTGCCCAGATATCGCTGTCTTCTAAGGTGCCGTCCCAGGCAGGCATGTCGCTTTTATAGTTGGCAGGCGCATGAGGTGGTACAAGTCCATTTTTAGTAATCTCAAACAAAACATCATCGGGATGATGCCACGTATGTCCCGTTTCATCGTGAGGTGGTGCAGGAAGTTTGCCGTCGGGCCTGCGGATACGCCAGTCGGCTTGGCCTTCAAGATTTTCACCGTGACAAACGGCGCAGAATTTTTTGTAGATCATCTGCCCGCGCTCGACTTGTTTCGTATCTTGTGGGCTTGCCTTGACCGTATTTTCTCCGGCGATAGCATTACTATTCAGCAACACTGCCGTCAGTATGAATGAGACACACATCAGCCCGAGCGAACGTTTATGCCCCGGCGCTTGAATGTTGATAAACATGCTGCCTCCTTCTATCTTGTGTGTTTTTGCAAATAGCCAAGAACCGTTTCAAGTGCACCTCGATCAGGAACAGGCCTGTCCATTAGCTCCATGTTCCGCGTCATACGCTGGACAACGGCAGGCCACTCATCAGCAGTGTGTTGTTTGGGGTCAGGCAAACCATGACATTGCGAACAGGTGGCATCGAATAATTTACCGGCGGGTGTATTCAGATCCTCGTATTGGGTTTTGTCGATCGGCTTCTGAGCGTGTTTTTGCAAATAAGCAGTCAATATTTCTAATTCGCCATCCGCAGGCGCGTTGATATCGTGCATCATCCCCATCATGCCGCGACCACTCATCATCTGCATGCGCTGGTTCATGCGATCAACCACTCGCGGCCATTCTTCCGCCGTGTGCATTCCAGGACTGGGCATCTCATGACACTGAGTGCAATATTGCCCAAGCAATCGTGCACCGTTTGAATGCGGCTCGGGAAGATCGCGAGGCTCTACGCCCGGCGGGAGTTGACCACCCATCATCTCTTTCATCATTTCTTTCATGCCATCCCGATCCATCATCCCACCCATCATGTTTCTCATGGAATTGTATGATCCTGCCGTTGTCATTAACCCCACCACACCCGTCAATAGCAGGACAAAACCAATAATTAAATTACGGTACGGTTTCATGGCTCGATATCCTTTTTCATCCGTTCGAAGGTTTTTTGATCAATCTCACCTTTGGCGTAGCGTTTCTTCAGAATATCCAACGCTGACTCATTGAAGGACGATGCTTCCTTGTTGCGCTCCAGAAACCACATGGTGATAAAGACCACTCCAGCAATAATCAAAACCCAGAACAGTATTGAAAAAAAACACATGCCACCGATCATCGAACCATGTCCGTTGTTCATCATATCCATCATGGTATTCACCTCGTTTTTAACAATTAAGAAAAAGTGGAGTCCTGCTGAACTCCACCTTCGAGTTTGTCATTACTGTGCTTCGATGTCGGTAATCACATAGCGTTTGTCCCGCGTTTCGATGAAGTCGAAATTCACTTTATCTCCGACCTCGACTTCATCCAGCAACTCGTTGTCTTCGACGTTGAAGAACATATTCATGCCCATCCAGCCGATGCTTTTGATGGGGCCGTGTTTGAGCTTGATTCTCTTGCCCTTGTCGTCGATGGCGGTCACTTCCCCTTCACCATGATGGGTTTGGCTGGCCGCAAGCATTAACGGTTGATGTAAGAATACGTTTTCGGAATTGGCACTCACTGGCAATATCGTGACTCCCAACGCAAGAACACTCATTGATACAGCAATCATAGTTTTCAGTTTCATTATTTGTTTCCTCTTGTTTAACAGTAAAAAAATAGTTGTTTGAGGTATCAATCACGTCATGGTTTACCCTCCCTCGGTTGTTCATCCGTTGAGCGCAATGACCATCCCTTCCAGATGGCGAAGATGGCGGGAAAGAGCACCAGCACAGTGACCAGTGCGGTAGCGATGCCACCGACCATGGGCGCAGCGATGCGTTTCATCACATCCGCGCCGGTGCCGTCGCTCCAGAGAATGGGGATCAACCCCAGCAGCAGCGCCAAACCGGTCATGAGCATGGGGCGGATGCGTCGTCCCGCGCCTTCGGTGATGACTTCCATCAAATCCTGGTGCGTTTGCAGACGACCCTCGGTCTGGCGTTGTTTGTAGGCCATGCCCAGGTAGAGCATCATCAATACGCCCATCGCGGCGTCCACCCCCGCCAGCGCGATCATGCCCACCCATACCGCGACACTGAGGTTGTAGTCCAGCCAGGCGAGCAACCACACCGCACCGATCAGCGAGAAAGGCACCGCCAACAGAATGATGAGCGACTCCACCACTGACTTACGGTTGATAAACAGCATGAAGAAGACGATGAACAGGGTCAGCGGTACCACCACCTTGAGCTTGGCCTTGGCACGTTCGAAGTACTTGAACTGTCCGGCCCAGTCGAGTCGGTAACCGGGAGGTACGTCGGCCTGTTCCGCCACCACCTGTTTGGCCGCCGCCACATAATCGGCGATACCGATCTTATCGTTGACATCGACGAAGACGTAACCCACCAACTGGCCGTTTTCGTTACGCAACATGGGTGGGCCAGTACGGAAGTTCAGCTCGGCCAGTTGCGCCAGCGGGATTTGTGCACCAGTAGGCGTGGGTACCAACACCCGTTTCAGCGCTTGCGGATCATCGCGGAAATCACGGGCGTAACGCAGGTTGATGGCATAACGCTCGCGGCCTTCCACCGTCTCGGATACCGTCATGCCGCCCACCGCCACCATGATCACTTCCTCCACATCGGCCACGGTCAAACCGTAGCGGGCGATCTTGTCGCGGTCGATGTCGAAGTCGAGGAAATAACCGCCGCTGATGCGCTCGGCAAAGGCACTACGGGTATAGGGCGCGGTGCGTTCGTCATTTTGCAGCGCCTGTTCGATGCGGATGCCGCTGGCCTCCACACCCTCCAAATCGTCGCCGAACACCTTGATGCCCAGGGTGGAACGTATCCCGGTGGCCAGCATTTCGGTGCGGGTCTGGATCGGCATCCACCAGACATTGGGCATACCAGGATAACGCAACTGCGCATCCATCTCGGCAATGAGGCTCTCCCAGGTGACACCCTCACGCCATTGATCCTTGGGCTTGAGCGTGATGACGGTTTCCGCCATGGAGAGCGGTGCCGGGTCGGTGGGGCTGGTGGAACGGCCCATCTTGCCGAACACCCGCTCCACCTCCGGGAACGATTTCAGTTCCTTGCCCATGGCATGCAGTACCTTGCCTGCCTCGGTAATAGACATGCCCGGTGGCGCGGTGGGCATATAAAGGATCGTGCCCTCGTTGAGTGGCGGCATGAACTCGTTACCCAGTTCCATAAACACCGGCACTGTGGCGACCAGGGCCGCGATCGCACCGCCCACCACCAACCATCTGAACTTGATCGCAAGGCGCACGACGGGTAAGTAAGCCGCCACCAGCCAACGGTTGAGAAAACTTTTGTCACCCCGGATTTTGCCGCGAATCAGCAAAACGGCCAGGGCCGGGGTGAAGGTGATCGCCAGCAGTGCAGCAAAACCCATGGAGTAGGTCTTGGTGTAGGCCAGTGGTTTGAACATGCGCCCCTCGGTACCCTCCAGGGCAAACACGGGCAGGAAGGAGACGCTGATGATCAGCAGCGCGAAGAAGATGCTCGACCCCACCTCCTGCATGGCTTCGATAATCACCTTGCTGCGACTGTCGGGCCGCCCCGCTTCCTCCCACGCTTCCAGACGTTTATGAATGTTCTCGATCATGACGATGGAGGCATCCACCATCGCACCGATGGCGACGGCGATGCCGCCCAGGGACATGATGTTGGCTGTCAGGTTCTGTCCCGACATAGGGATGAACGATAATAGAATCGCCACCGGCAGGGTGAGAATCGCGATCAACGCCGAGCGGAAGTGCAGCAGAAATACCATGATGACCAGCGACACAATGATCATCTCCTCGGTGAGGGTATGTTTCAGGGTGTCGATGGCTCGCTTGATCAAATCAGAACGGTCATAGACGGTGACGATCTCCACCCCCTCCGGCAGCGCTGTTTGCGCCTCGACCAAGCGTTGTTTAACCCGTTCAATCACACCTAAGGCATCTTCACCGTAACGCATCACCACGGTACCGCCCACCGCTTCGCCTTCACCATCCAGTTCGGCCAGGCCACGGCGCATGGCGGGGCCCAGGCTCACCACCGCAACATCGCGCAATAAAATAGGCACGCCGTTCTTACCGATGCTGATGGCGATTTTTTCCAGATCACTCTTGTTCTGTATGTAACCCCTGCCACGAATAAACTGTTCATGCCCGGCGATCTCCAGTACCCGGCCACCCACGTCGTCATTGGAACGGCGTACTGCCTCGGCCACCTTTTTCAAGGGAATGCCATAACCGGCCAGCTTGTTGGGGTCGAGCTGGATCTGGTACTCCTTGACGAAACCGCCCACCGAGGCCACCTCGGCGACGCCCTTGACCGACTCCAGCCAGTAACGCAGCTTGAAATCCTGGAGACTGCGCAGCTCGGCCAGATCGTGATTGCCGCTCTTGTCGGTCAGGGCGTATTGGTAGACCCAGCCCACTCCGGTGGCGTCCGGCCCCAGGGTCGGGCGCACACCGTTGGGCAATTTATCCAGCGCCGAGTTGAGATACTCCAGTACTCGCGAGCGCGCCCAGTACATGTCGGTGCCGTCCTCGAAGATGACGTAGACAAATGAAAGCCCCATAAAACTCTGGCCACGCACCGACTGCACGTTAGGAGCGGCTAAGAGAGTCGTGGTGAGCGGATAGGTGATCTGGTCCTCCACCAGATCGGGACTGCGCCCCGGCCACTCGGTGTAGATGATCACCTGCACATCGGAGAGATCAGGAATGGCGTCCAGCGGTGTATCGAGCAGCGCCTTGTAACCCCAGAAGCTGGCCGCAATAACAATGAGCAGGGTCAACAACTGATTACGGGCACAGTAGCCGATCAACCATTCAATAGGACCGTGGGTTGAAGTGTCGGGTTTATTCACCATGATTCAACCCCCGCCTTCAGCTTGCTTTCGGCAGCGATGAGAAAGTTGCCGGAGGTGACGACCATGTCACCGGCTTCCAGCCCCTCCAGCACCTCGATCCACTTGCGGTTGCGCTGCCCGGTCTTGATCTTGCGCGGTGCCAGGCGGCCATCACCCAGGTCGAGAAACACCACCCGGCTCTGACCGGAATAGAGCACCGCCGATTCCGGCACCACTAGGCGTTTGCCCAACTTAGCCTTGAGTTTGACCTCAACGTACATAGCGGGGCGCAGAACGCCATCGCGGTTATCTAGCACCACCCGTAACCGGGTCGTGCGGGTGTCGCCTTCCATAAACGGATAGAGAAAATCAACCGTGGCTTGGTATTCACGATATTCATACTCCGACAGGGTCACCGTCGCCTTCATGCCCGTCGTCATTAAAGGCAACTCGTAGTCATAGAGCTGCGCCTCTACCCACACCTGGGAGAGATCGGCGACACGCAGCAACCCTTGTCCCGCCTTGAAGGCCGAGCCCTCGACCACATGTTTGTCAATTACCACACCGCTGGCAGAGGCCAGAATGGGCACGTACTCCTGCGCCTTGCCACGTTTTTCCAGGCGCGCGATCTGGGCGTTGGTCAAATCCCATAAACGCAACCGGCGTCGTGCGGCCTCCAGTCGCTGTTTGCCGTGACCCGCTTTGGCCGACACACGGCGCAGCGTCTCCAGATATTCCTCCTGGGCGGCGAGCAGTTCGGGGCTATAGACGGTGAACAGCGGCTTGCCTTTTTCCACCGGCTTGCCGATGGCATCGGCATAGAGTTCACCAATCCAGCCGTTGAACTTCAACGCCACGTCACGAAGATGTGTCTCGTCATAAGTGACGACCCCGGCGGCACGGGTGGTGATACGCAGTTTTTTATGTTTGACCCGGCCAGTGGTGATACCAATGAGCTGACGGCGGGCCGGGTCCACCCGCACCGTGCCGGGCACATTCGCGCCTTCGCCGCCGCAGGTGGCACAACGCAGTCCCTTGCGGCCAGTGGCCAGATCGAAGATGATGCTGCCCTTACCCCCGTCCGTCTCGATTTCAATGGTCAGCGGCCACTCGCCGCCCATGGAGGGCTCAAAGATACCTTCGTACTGTCCGGTTTCAGTCTCGGTCATCTCCGCCGGGGCGTACATGGCGGGCATACTGCCCATGGCCGGCATCACCGCCACCACCTTGAGTGCCGCACCGCCAACGGGTTGCCCCGCCTCGTCCTGTACCCAGAGCGTAATCTGGTTCTTGCCAACCTTCGGTGTCTCGGGGTTAAGATCTGCTCGTACCTTGAAGGGATCGGCATCAAAAAAGTCATTACTAGCGGCGAAGACGGGACCATTAATAACGAAATATAGAAAGAAAAACAGTGTGCTTTTAATGTTGTGTTTCATTATTAATTTTCCTCGGAATGGCGCTGTGTAAGGCTTTTGATCCACCCACGGTATGCTCCAGTGTCGCCAAACGCCGGTGGTAATCCGCCAGCGCCTGTTCGAGTTGCAGGCGGGTCTGCATCAAGTTTTTTTCGACGCTGATCAGGTCGAGAAAATTGCCACTGCCCGACTCATAGTCGGACTGGGCCGCTTGCAGGTTCTCCTCGGCCAGTGGTAACAATCGCTCCCGGTAGAGGGTGATGACGTGCGCACTCTCACGCACTCGGTCATAGGCGCGTTGCACCTCGCCCAAAAGCTGCGATACCGTGGCCTGTTGCACCGCATCAAGGTGCATGGTCATGGCTCGTGCTTCATCCTTGGCCGCATTGCGTCTGCCTTGCAGCGGGATGTTGATCGCTGCGCCGATGGTGAGACGTTTTTCATCCTGATTCCACAGGGTGTTGTAACCAGCGTTGAGGGTAATATCCGGGTAGAGATCACGCTCGGCCAAGCGCTCACGCTGACGACTTGCCTGGGTGCGTGCCGCCAGGACGCGCAGCTCCGGCTGGTGTTCCATTGCCAGCTCTCGCAGCTGTTCCACTGTCGGTAGCGGGATAATCTCGGGCAAACCCACAGGAGGCGGCAATGGCCTGTCGGGGAGACGTTGCAGCAGAGTGTTCATCTGTGCCAACACACCGCGAAGGCGGCGTTTCAATACGATATCGCGGTGTTCCAACAGCACCTGTTCCACCTCGGCGCGCAAGACATCCTGCTTCGATGCGCGCCCCGCCGAATACTTGACCTCGGCGATATTCTGAAACTCTTGCAACAACGTTTTATTGATGCCGTTGATGCGCAGGGCGGCATGTACGAAGTACCAATCGGCATAGGCCGCCTGGGTCACTTCGGTCAGTTTCAGTCGTGCCAGTTCAATGCCCTCAAAAGCGGCGTCAGCCTCGAAACGGGCGACATCGCCACGCAGATCGCGTTTGCCCGGCCAGGGCAGACGTTGGGAGAAAGTGAGTTTCTGACCGAAATCCATGCCCGACTCGCCTATTGTTTGCGGGGCTACGGTGTAGGAGAACATGGGGTCGTCAAACGACTCGGCCGGTGCGACACGTGCCTTTGCCGCCGTCCAGGCCGCCTGCATGGCAGGAATGTCCGGATTGCGCGCCAGCACGGCCTCCACCAGATGCGCGGAGGTCAGTGACGGTGCGTTAGCGAACGATATATCGACCTCGGCGGCCATGAGCGGTTGGCAAACGGCTGTCAACCCGAGCAGGACGGCGCTGAAATAGGAGCGGGAGCGCCTGCAATAATTCTTGTTGTGCATAGAAACACCTTCGTTGTGAGTTGAAACCATGCCGGGTGACAGCGCACGCGCACGACAAATGCGCGAGGGCTAAACCTGGACGTGAATCAGCGCCCTGCGCTTTGCTTCAAGCGCGGAGTGCAAACGAAGATGTAATCAAATACGGAAGCGGTTGGTCAGCAGATAGACCGGTTTGTCGGGCAGCGGAGGAGAGGAACGGGGAATAAAACGAACGGCATGATTTAACGGAACAATTTCAGGGAAATTAAACGAAGCCAGTATAGGCGGTGGCTGAGGGGCATCAAGCAGCAAAACCTGTTGGGATTGAGTACTGCTTCCCGATGCCTGGGCCACTTGAGAAGGCTCATAAGAGACATCACAACAACTATCATCCACCATACCAGCTTGATCCTGACAAGCGCCATCCATCTCACAGCCCGTCAAACCCATGTCGCCCGGCTCATCGCAACAGCAAACCATACTGGGTTTGTCATGTTCCATTAATTCACAAGCATACAGCGTCTGGAACTGCGTCAGCGGCCCCACCAGCAGAAGCAGCGCGACAATGACTCGGCGAATGAATGGATTTCTTATCATGGTGTTATGCTAACCGGCGTTGGTGGAGCAAGCAACTCTTTCCGTTGAGATCGGTTTCTGGTGTATTGGTTCCCGACATTCACTCATCCTCTTCGATTCTATCGATAATTGGACAACCTTCATCGCTGGCAGAGCAGAGATTAACCAGCAGGGTCAGTTCCTTACGCAAAGTATCCAGGTCATCAAGACGCGCTTCCACTTCCTGTAGTTTGTTCGCAGTCAACTGACGCACCTCATCCCGGGCGTGTTGGGGATCTTCGCGCATATTCAACAGATCACCGATTTCAGCCAGGGTGAAGTTCATCTGCTGGGCGCGTTTGATGAATTTCAGACGCGAGATGTCCTTATCGCTGTAGCGTCGGATACCCGATTCCGCACGGCTCACTTTCGGCAACAGACCGATCTTTTCGTAGTAGCGCAGGGTATCCACGCTCATGGCCAACTGACAGGCGACTTCACCAATAGCGTAACTACTCATCGTTTAGTCTCCCGCTTGCAAGGTAATGTTGTATGGCGTTGCGAAGCTGTTGTTTCGGCGGCAAGGCGCTAAACACGAGTTCACCACCAATGGCTATAGAAGGTGTGGCCAGCACACAGAGGGTTACAGCATGATCGATCTCTTCCACCACATCGACCTCGCGCCAGGTGATGGTTTCAAATCCGGATTCTTTGAGCAGTTGCTCGACCACCCCGCCGGCACGTTGGCAGTTGCTGCAAATAGACGAGGTAAATACCTCAATATCAACGTCTCTGTTATTCACCAGGTCGCCACTTCTGAATTTGATGATTGGCGTAGTCGGCCACAAACACTGTGCCGTCCTTTGCGACCGCAACAGCGATAGCGGTGTGACTGGGACCTTCGCTTACGACGCCAAAGACATTGAGAAATTCTCCATCAGGCTTGAATTTTTGTACGCGGTCATTATAAAAATCCGCCACAAACAGATTACCTTGTGGTCCGATGGTGATGCCCGTCACGGTGGCAAACCAGCCGTTAAACGAACCAAATATATTCATCGCCAGAGGGCCGCCCCATTTGTGGGAAAATTCACCGTTCGGACTAAAGACTTGAACACGGTCATTATAACCATCGGCGACATAAAGAGCCCCATCGGCGGCAACAACGACATCGGTGGGATAGTTGAACTCGCCTGCCCAAACACCGGTTTCGCCGGCGGTTCCCCACTGGCGGATGAAACTGCCATTTGCACCTAACTGCTGTACGCGCTGGTTATAGAAATCGGCGACCAAGAGATCACCATTTGATGCCACTGCAACACCGCCGGGCGCGTTGAATTCACCCGGCCCTGCACCCGGTTTGCCGATACCACGAAGAAATTGTCCTTGCGGCGAATAGACCTGAATCCGGTCATTGAAGTAGTCCGCCACATAGAGTTCGCCGTTGGCAACCGTCATGTTCATGGGGCGACCAAGCTGACCCGCCCCTTCACCCGGTTCGCCAAATTGCCGCTGAAAGTTACCGTCAAAATCGAATGCCTGAATCCGGGCATTGCGCGAATCGCTGACGAAAAGCTCCGATTCCGACACAGCAACCCCAGTGGGTTCATTGAACTGGCCTGGGGCATCACCTTTGCCACCCCAGGTCTTCACAAGCTGATAAGGCGGCTCTTGCACCGAGGGAAACCAGGCACAAGATGACAACAGCAGTGTCGTCACGATCACAAGCAGAAGGTGTGAAGATAGCTTGAGTCGAAACATCTAGTCGCTCTCCCTTCAGTAGTTCCTGTTAGTAATTAAGGCGCAGACTAAGGGTGAAAATGAAATCCTGCTCCAGCGCGTTGCCATTGAGATTCTGCACCACCGGCAGTTGTACCGCCGCCTCCGTCACGGTACGGCGAGTAACATATTGCAGTGTGGGTGCCAAATAGAGTGTGGCTCCCCCCGAGTCCGGATCTTCCTGTCCATTGTTGCGGTTCTCAGCCTGCCAGATCCCATTGCCTTCAAGACCCACGTAAAAAAAGTGAGGCAGTCCATCTGCCGGGCCACCCATCCAGACACGCCGGTGGTAAGAGAGATCCAGTCGCGCCTCGTCGCCCCGTTCAAAACCGTTGGCGGCGTTGTTGAATTTATAGCTGGTAGAGATGCCCCACTCCTGCGTCAAAGACTGAACCGTGCTCACAATACCAACAACTGGATTCCATGCACCCAAGCCGAGCTGCAACGGACCGGGCAGCAGCCCAAGCGTGTCCTGCTCATCATCTTTGCCGGTAGGTATTTCGATGCCTGCAAACGGTGCGATTCGGAAAGTACGCCCCGCCTGGTCTTTTCTGTAGGCGGTATATCGCACCATCGCTGTCACGTCACCCAGGCCGTTGACACTGCGTTTGGTTCGGCCGGATGGCATATCCAATGTCATTGTTTTATCAAGCAGTGGCACGATACCAAAGAGCGTCCAACGTGATGTGGCTCCCCAAGCCCCGGCGATCGGCAGCGCCTTGACCGTCAGTTCACGATTCATGGAGCCAGGATCGCCCGTTGCACTAAGGTATTTGGCCTGCACCCGCACTACACCTTCACCCTTGCTGACGGGCAGCGCGGTATTGAAGGTGATTGGCGCAGCTGAGAGTTGAAGCGTGGCACTAAAAAGAAACAGGCCGCACAACCCTCCGGCCCAATGTGCTTGCCTCAAAATGGCTGCTCACTCATCGAACGTAGCGTGAATCCAGCGTCATCAACCAACTTTTTCAACTGCGATTCAGTCAATGTCACACCCTCTCCAACCTTGACCATCACCACACCTTTTTCAAGGTCGAATGCCACCGATTCCACACCTTCAGTTCTTATCAGCTTCTTTTCGATGCCGTAGGCGCAGAAGGGGCAGGAAAGCCCGTCTACCCGCAGATTGTATTGGGTGCCGGCAGCAAAAAGCGTGAGACTCCAGAGCAATGTAACAGCCGCTAACAAAATCGATTTTTTCATACTCTTTCTCCTATAAGTGCCACTCAAACTCCAGCTTGGCCCGGTAGTCGGATTCGGCCTGGCTACCATTCAAATCACTGGCGATGGGAAGCTGCACACCCGCCTTGATGGCGAAGTTACGTAGCGTCCAGAAAATACCCGGTGAGATAAACCACTCCAAGCCCCCAGTATCGGCAAGTGCCGCGCCATTCAATTCAGCACGCTGGCCCTGTTCACCGTTGAATTCCAATAGCCATACGGTATCCGGTTTAAGATAGCTCGGTGATGTCGGCCGAATACCCACGGCGAAATCAAACAATAGCTTGTCACCCCGGCGTAGACCGGCACCGTTTTCACCATTGCGCCGATAGCGGACGCTGGCCCAGCGATACCACTTGAGGCTTTCATAACCATAGGTAAAACCCAGCAGGGTATCGGTTGTGCCGCTGCCCAGTGACGGACTCTCTTTATCGTCCCCATTATCCAGCATGACGTTCAGCAACACAGCGGCCGACTTCTGGACGCCGAGGCTATCTTCGCGCCAGAAGCGGTATTTAGTGAACAAGCGCGCATCCCCTATCCCGTTTGCCTTGTCCGCACCGTCCTCCACTTTTACGTAAGGAAGCTCGATGCCTGCCGCCCAGTCACCGGTCAATCCATAGCTCAGTTCAAGACCCAGTTCCGTTTCCTTTTCTTGCCCCGCCTTTTCACGATGCGCCCCAACATGTACCTCGACACCGTCTTTGTAGAGCACGTGTGGCCCCGGACTGAAAACCGGATCATGAGCCGATGCAGCCACACACCAAAAGAATGTCAGGATGCCCGTTACCAAAAGTAATAGAGTAGGTTTCTTGTTATCCACTCTGATCTACCTCCCTCTCGCTGATGCCTCCAGAAAAATTTCTGATCGACAACACAAAGCCTACTCCCTGGAGTCAACTCCAGGTCAAGTTTTTCTATACCGTACCTACATACAGAGTTAATCTATAGCTTGTTAACTAGAAAAGAAGCTCAGAGATGACACATACACCACTCACCATCGGCCGCCTGGCCAAAGCCGCCGAGGTTAATGTGGAGACGATTCGTTATTACCAGCGGGTGGGGTTGGTGAATGAACCGGTTAAACCGCTTGAGGGGTTTCGAGTTTATCCTGAAGAAACAGTCAATAGAATCCGTTTCATCAAACGCGCCCAGAAACTCGGCTTCAGCTTGCAGGATATCGCCCACCTACTGGAACTGGGCGATGGTCATTGCGACGATGTGCGCGAGCAGGCCGAGGCCAAACTGGCTCAAATCGAGGCACAGATCAAAGATCTACAAGCCATGCGTAAAACGCTGAAAAAACTCATTACCGAGTGCAGCGCAGGCAATGAAAACGACAACTGCCCAATCGTACAATCCCTTACAGAAAAAGCCATTAAACTCCCAGCGAAGAGGTAGATCATATACCTCGGGGTTGACACCGTATTAGGGTACGGCTGTTAAACTTCTCTGGATTTAATCATTCAGGGAGAAACACCATGCGTACTTTTATCTTGATCGGTTTCTTTCTTCTTCTCACCGCCTGCGGCGAGGCAAACAACCAGGTGCAAATCGTCGTACCCGACTCCGCGCAACAAGTCAGTCTCGCTGTCAGTAATATGACCTGTTCCACGTGCGGCCCGACCGTGCGCCGAGCCTTGCAGCAAGTCAACGGCGTTTACAAGACAACCGTTGATCTGAAAGCACACAGCGCAACCGTCTACTTTGATCCGGTAAAAACCAACGTTTCAGCTTTGACTCAGGCAACCACCCTTGCCGGTTACCCCTCAAAAGCAGTGTTGTGACCAATCAGCAAACAGAGGGGACAAATAAACCACTGATCAGCGGATATCTGAACGGTTTGTTTGCACTGCTAACCTGCCCCTGCCACATTCCAATCTATGCCATGCTGCTGTCAGGCACAGCAGTTGGCTCTCTACTGGCTGCCAACCAAACCATCGCGTTTGGCCTTTTTTTCGTGCTGTTCCTGTTCTTCGTCTTCACAATCATGCGGCTTTTGAAAAGCAAGCAAGTGAATGCTTGACTCTGTACTACAGTACGGAATCTAAACTCTAAACAATACTCCGATTTACTGAGGATGCTTTATATGTTAAATACGGCACAATCTATCCAGGAAAAAACAATCCCGCCAGTAGCAAACAGATCTGGACAGGCGACCGAAAACGAATCATCCAGTCTATCGAAAGGCACACTGCTTGCTGGTGTCATCGCGGCCATTACCGCCTCGGCCTGTTGTCTGGGACCGCTGGTATTGTTGATGCTGGGCATCAGTGGTAGCTGGATCAGCAATCTCACCGCGCTGGAGCCTTACCGCCCGATCTTCATCGGCGTCACCCTGTTGTTTCTGGGGCTGGCCTTCCGCAAGCTCTATCTCGTACCGCAAAGCTGCGCGGTCGATACCCCCTGCGCCCGACCGGCCAACATGCGCAAACAGCGCATCGTTTTTTGGCTGGTTACTGCCGTGGTGGCCATGATGATCGCCTTTCCCTGGTATGCACCGCTGTTTCTCGAATAAAGGAGAGCCATGATGTTTAGATCACTGATTTTCGTTTTCATTGTCGCCATTTCTACCCTAGGCCTCGGTTTACCCGAAGTGGTTCAAGCCGAAGAACAACAAACTGTCACCTTGCAGGTAAAGAACATGACCTGCGCCTCGTGCCCCTTCACCGTCAAAAAGGCGTTGAAACAGGTCGATGGCGTCAAGGAGGTTACTGCCAGGTATGAAGGTCGCGGTGAAGGCTGGGCCAGGGTCACTTTCGATCCACGCAGAACCGATGTGGAAAGCCTCGTCAAGGCCACAACCAACGCAGGTTATCCATCTCATTTATGAATCGGCGAAAAATATGAATCAAGCAACGACTCACGACCTCGATAGGCTAAGCGAATTTTTTGTCGAAACTTTTCCACAAATGGATCGCGGCGAACAGGTGATGGCACGCACAATCTATCAACAGTTGGCTTTAGGTGAATCGCTCTCACTCGAACGGTTGGCCGGAATGCTGGATCAAGCCGTAGACACAATCGAAGAAAAGTTCAGTTGCAACCCGTTATGCAGATGTTCTATAAATCAAGGATAACTCAGTTATGACCACATTGACTCCGCACATTGCTATCGTCGGCACTGGCTCAGGGGCCTTTGCCGCCGCCATCAAGGCCGCAGAAAATGGTGCACGGGTAACGATAATCGAAGGCGGCGAAGTGATCGGCGGCACCTGCGTTAACATCGGCTGCGTGCCGTCGAAGATCATGATTCGCGGCGCTCACATCGCCCACCTGCAAGGACATCATTCAGTCGAGGGCCTGCCCCTGAACAAGCCACAAATCGACCGCCACGCCATGGTGGCCCAACAACAGGCGTCGGTTGAAATGCTGCGTCACGCCAAATACGAAAGCATTCTGGAGAACAACCCGGCTATTAATCTGCTGCGCGGCATGGCCCGCTTCGAAGATGCCAACACCCTGATTGTGACCAAAAACGACCGTACAGAGGAGACGGTAAAGGCCGACCGTATCCTGCTGGCCGTCGGGGCCAAAGCCGCCATCCCAGATATTCAGGGATTAAAAGCAACACCTTACTGGACCTCCACCGAGGCACTGATTGCCGAAGTGATTCCACAACACCTGATCATCCTCGGCGGTTCGGTCATCGCCCTGGAATTGGCCCAGGCCTTCCGCCATCTCGGCAGTGAAGTAACTGTTCTCGCTCGCAGCACGCTACTCTCCAGAGAAGATCCAGAAATCGGGACGCAACTAAAGGCAGTATTTGAGGACGAAGACATCCGCGTGCTGACCCACACCACGCCGGAGTCGGTTCGCTTTGATGCAGGCGAATTTAGTCTAACAACCCAGCACGGTGAAATCCGTGGCGATCAGCTACTTGTCGCCACCGGCCGCCAGCCCAATACCGCCGCCCTGGCACTGGACAGAGTCGGTATAGAAACCGATCAGCGCGGCGGCATCGTGATCGACGATCACATGCGTACCAATGTAGAAAATATCTATGCCGCTGGTGACTGTACCAATCAACCCCAGTTCGTCTACGTCGCCGCTGCCGCAGGCACTCGCGCTGCGAGGAACATGACAGGCGAGGATGTGACGCTGGATCTCTCGGTAATGCCCGCTGTGGTCTTCACAAACCCACAAGTAGGCACCGTTGGGCTGAGCGAAGCACAGGCACAACAGCAAGGCATCGCCACCGAGTCACGCACACTGGACCTGGAAAACGTGCCCCGTGCCATCGCCAATTTCGACACCCGTGGCTTCATCAAACTGGTGATTGAAAAGGAGAGTGGCCGCCTCATCGGTTGCCAGGTACTTGCCGCCGAGGGTGGTGAAATCATTCAAAGCGCAGCGCTGGCCATCCGTAATCGCATGACAGCGACCGATCTTGCCGACCAGCTCTTCCCCTATCTCACCATGGTGGAAGGGCTAAAACTGACGGCGCAGACCTTTAACAAAGATGTCAGCCAGCTTTCGTGTTGTGCGGGTTGAATGCGGGTCATAATAGGAGAACAAAAACATGTTCAAACAGATCTTTGGCTCAATGGGCTCTATCTTCGCCAGCCTATGCTGCCTGGGTTTTGCGCCGGTATTGGCCGCACTTACCGCCGCCGGACTCGGTTTTGCCATCAGCGATGCGGTTCTCATACCGCTACTTACCCTGTTTCTGGGGATTGCCTTGTGGGGAATGAAAGCCTCGCAAAAAAAACATGGCAAGACAGCCCCATTCTATGTCGGCGCGGGTGGCGCAATTGCCGCTTTGGTGGGTGTCTTTGTGTTCATTCCCGTTCACGTTATCGGCTTGGTCACTCTCGTCGGTGCATCCATCTGGGATATAGTATTGCTACGCAAATCGCCATCTTCGTGTGAAACCACAGCCAAATAATCGGGAGGGATACAGATGAAAAAAACAGCTATCGCGTTATTGACGACACTACTACTTGCACTGGCCTCAACAGGACTATACGCCGCAGAGAGTAAAACCATACTCTTTCATTTAAAAACCAGCCTTAAACACGATGATGCCCAGATCTGCGTCGCTTACAACGAAATCTGGGCGGCGCTAGCAGAAGGCTTGGACGTTAAAGTACTGATCGATGCCGACGCCATCAACACTTTCAAAAAAGGGTGGCGCGGTAAAGATGATATCGAGGACTATAAAATTCCAAAGAATCTGCGCCAGGCTTTGGCCGAACAATTCACCGATAGCAAACTCGATGAGACACCAAAAACCTATGGCGATTTTTTAAATATGCTCCACGATAAAGGCGCGGAGTTTTACGTCAACAGTTCGTTTTTAGTTGTCGCAAAAATCGAAGAACGACTCGGCACAGTGGAAAACCTATCGGTACAATTTTTCAAACCCGTCGGGCTGAAAGAGATGATGCGTCTGCGCACGGGAGCGGAGTATTACATGGTGTATTGAGGTGCAGTCATGGCGATATTTACGAGCCAGCGAACAACGTGAAGTGACATCAAACCGCGTTCTTTTCCACCGGTAGCCCCGCTCTTTTCCACTCGGGATAGCCATCCTGCAAGCGCCTTGCTCTAAAGCCCTTTTCACGCAACGCCTTAACTGCTTCAAAAGCCAATACGCAGTACGGGCCACGACAATAGGCGACGATCTCCTGCTCCGAATCAAACTCAGCAAGGTGTTTTTCCAGCTCGGCCAACGGAACATTGACCGCGCCCGGCAGGTGGCCGGCAGCATATTCGGCCGGGGGGCGCACGTCCAAGACAGTGACTGAGCCCTCTTTTGCCCGTTGCAGCAATTCGTTACGGGGAATGGGTTCCATACTGTCTTTGCTGGTGAGATAAGTGTTGACTAACTGATCCACCTCGCCCAGATGCCGCTCCGCCACGGCTCTTAAACAATCAACGAGTTCAATAACATCGTCGCCGTTAAGGCGGTAGAAGACTCGCTGACCCTCTTTGCGCGTCGTCACCAGACCGGCATGACGTAACTGCTGCAAGTGGTGAGAAGTATTGGCGACGCTGAGTCCCATGGCCTTGGCTAACACTTCGACCGAATATTCGCACTGGGCCAGAAACTCCAGCATCTCCAGCCGGTAGCCGCTGCTCAGCGCTTTGGCGATATGGGCAAACTGATCGAACAGGGATTTTTTGAAGATACTCATCTCATTGCCGTTGTATAAACCTAAATCAATAATATTCAAATAATCACTTGAATACAAGAAAACGACGCGCTACAGTATTCAAGTGATTATTTGAGGAGTTGACCATGCCGCTACGCCGCCTCACCGAATTCTCCCTTGACCGCCCCAAGACGGTGATCGGCCTGACCTTACTGATTACTGTGTTGTTTCTCTTCCAATTCCCCAAGATCACCATCGACACTGATCCGGAGAACATGCTGGAGGCAGACCAGCCGGACCGCGTCCTTTACGACCGCGTCAAAAAGGAGTTCGGCATCCACGATCTGATCGTGGTCGGTATCGTCGATGACCAGGGTATTTTCCGCACCGAAGCATTGGAGAGTGCCAGGCGCACCATTGATGACATCGTCAAGATCAAGGGGGTAATCATCGAGGACATGGTGAGTCTGACCACCACGAATAATGTCAAGTCTGCGGGAGGACTGCTGGACATCCACCCCGTGATGCGGGAGACACCGCACAGCGAAAAGGCCATTGCACAGCTGCGACGCGACATCGCCGATAATCCCTTTCTATACGAGAAGATCGCCTCAAGTGACGGTACTGCGCTGGCCCTCTATATCCCGATCCGGGAAAAGGCGATGAGTTACCAAATCGCCGGCGAGATCGAGACCATTCTCAAACGTGAACTGCTGCCGGGACAACACTACCACCTCGCCGGACTGCCGGTGGCCGAGGACACCTTCGGCCATGAGATGTTCGTGCAGATGGCGGTAGTGGCACCGCTGGCCTTCATGGTGATTCTGCTGCTGGTATACCTGCTGTTTCGTCAGGGAGCCTTCCTGCTGCCCATCGGCCTCGACGCCATGTTCGCCGTTATCTGGACCATGGGGCTACTCATCGGCAGTGGTTATACAGTGCATATCATGAGCTCCATGATCCCGGTGTTCCTCATGCCCATCGCCATCCTCGACGACGTACATGTGCTGAGTGAGTTCTTTGACCGCTATCGCCAAGTGGGCGATAAACGCCGCGCCTTGCTGGAGGCGATGGAACCACTCTACCGGCCCATGCTGTTGACCTCGATTACCTCGGCGGTGGGTTTCGCCTCCCTGGCCCTGGCTGCCATCCCGCCGGTGCAGGTCTTCGGCCTGTTCGTCGCCTTTGGCATCATGGCCGCCTGGTTGTTTTCCATGACCATGGTGCCGGCCATCATCAGCCTAATGAGTGACGAACGGTTGAAAAAGGCCTTGCCGCGCGAACAGGAAGAGACATCCCGGCTCGACCGGCTGCTGGCACCGATTCGGCGCATTGCCTTTTCCCGCGCCCGCACCGTGCTGGTCATCAGTCTGGTGGTGCTCGCCGTGGGCATCGCCGGGGTGGCACGTATTCAGGTCAACGACAACCCAGTCAACTGGTTCAAGGAGGCCCATCCCATGCGGGTGGCTGACACGGTAATGAACCGCCTGTTCGGCGGTACCTACATGGCTTATGTGGTGGTGGAAGGTGATAAGCCGGAGGCGATCAAACAGCCGCAAACGGTGGCCTGGATTGACCGTCTCCAGGCACATCTGGAAGACGACCCGCTGGTGGGCAAGACCTCCTCGGTGGCCGATATCGTCAAACGCATCAACTTCGTGCTCCATGACAATGATCCCGAATGGAATCGTATCCCGGACACGGCGGAGGCCGTCGGCCAGTTTCTTTTCCTGTTCCAGTCCTCGGGCGACCCCAATGATCTGGACAATTTCGTCGACCGCGATGCACGCCAGGCCACCGTCTGGGTGCAGATGAAGAGCGGCGACAACCAGCAGATGCAGGCCGTCGAGAAGCATCTGCAAACCTTTACCGCCAGTGATCCACCGCCGGCAGGCATCAGCGTCAAATGGTCGGGGCTGACCTATATCAACAAAGTCTGGCAGGATCTGATGGTGAGCGGCATGCTCAAGGCCATCCTCGGCAGCTTCGCTGTGGTATTTGTGCTCATGGTGATCGCCTTCCGCTCTTTGGGTCTGGGGCTGCTGGCCATGGCGCCGCTGACAATGGCAATCCTGCTCTCTTATGGCCTAATCGGCTGGCTGGGCAAGGACTACGACATGCCCATCGCCGTCTGCTCCTCGCTGGCCCTGGGGATGGGCATCGACTTCGCCATCCACTACCTGATGCGTTTTCGCGCCCACTATCATCAGAGCGGCAACCTGGAAGAAACACACCGTTACATGTGCGCCGAACCGGGGCGCGCCATCCTGCGCAACGCGATTGTCATCTCCATCGGCTTTCTGCCCCTGATGGCCTCGACGCTCACGCCGTATGTCACCGTGGGCACCTTTTTCGCCTTGTTGATGTTATTCAGTACTCTCGCCACCCTTTTTCTACTACCCGCAGCCCTGCGCCTATTGGGTCCTCGCCTGCTCACCGGAGGTAAGTGATGAAACACCTGTTGTTGACTGTAATCCTGCTGCTGTTTTCCAGTTCAGCTTTTTCCCAAACGATAAACGCAGAGCAGATCATCGAACAGTCGCAGCGTGCCTTCTACTATGCCGCAGACGATATGCGTGCAAAGGTCACCATGCAGCTCATTGATGCCGACGGAGGTACGCGCAATCGCGTGATGACCATGCTGCGCCTCAATGAGACCGAAGGTAGCAAGCAGAAGTACTTTATCTATTTCCACGAACCCGGCGACGTGCGGCGCATGACCTTCATGGTGTGGAAAGACCCGGTGAAAGAGGATCAGCGCTGGATCTTCATCCCCGCCGTCGACCTGGTACGGCGCATCGCCGCCAACGACAAGCGTTCCAGCTTCGTCGGCTCAGACTTCACCTACGAGGATATTTCCGGACGAGATGTAGACGCCGACAGCCACACGCTGTTACGCGAAGAACAACTGGACGGCAGGGAGAGCTATGTCATCCAAAGCATACCCAAGGAGGCAGTGGAATACACCAAACGCATTTCATGGATCGACAAACAGAACCTGCTGCCGCTGAAAGAGGCCTATTACGACGCCCAGGATGAACTCTACCGGGTCTTCACGGCGGACAAGATCGAGGAGATCGGCGGCTGGCCCACAGTGACGCAGCGCAGCATGAAAAACGTCAAGACCGGCCACCGCACCAAAGTGGTGTTCGACACCATCGTCTACGACCTGGGCCTCGTGGATAAAGATTTCAGCGAGCGGCGCATGCGCCGTCCACCGCGGGCATGGATAGAGTAACTTTTATGGATACGCGGGAGTAACCGTAGAATGCGCTATGCGTACCACACATTATTATTGATACTAATGCTATCCGTTGAGCCGGTGCTAAGCGCAGATATTGAAACCCACGGCTTCCTGCTGCTCAATTACGCCGGCCGCACAATGGATGAGCGTCCGGCACAGAACAACAGCGACTTCCTGCTCGGCGAGGAACGATTACGGCTCGACGTTTCCGCCTGGGCACAGAAGATCGAGGCATCCGCCCGTTTCAAGGGCGATCTGTTCCACGACGCGGTGGATGATAAGGCGGAACTAGAGGTACGCGAAGCCTATGTCGATTATACAACTGGCAACTTCGATGCTCGCCTGGGTCGCCAAATCGCCACCTGGGGTGTTGGTGACTTGCTATTCATCAACGATGTTTTTCCAAAAGACTGGGTATCGTTCTTCTCCGGCCGGTCGCTGGAATATCTAAAGGTCGGAGTGGATGGCGCGCGGGTCCGTTTTAGCGGCGAAACCGTCAATGCCGAGTTGATGCTTATCCCCTTCTTCACCCCGGATACCCTCCCCACCCCGGCGCGGTTCTTTCTCTATGATCCCTTAGCGACAGTCACCAACCGCGTCGAAACACAACCGACCTCGACCTATGACAACAGCGAGCTGGCCCTGCGCCTCTATCGCCGCGCCGGGGAGTTCGATGTGGCGGCCTATCTCTACAAAGGCTTCTGGCGTTCGCCGAGCATGCGGCCCGATGACCCTGTCGCACCCACACAGATCGACCTATTCTATTCCGAACTGTACGTCTACGGCGTCAGCGCTCAAGGCAATGCTTTAGGCGGGGTTCTGAGCCTTGAGACCGGATACTATGACTCGCGCGATGACCGCAACGGCAATGACCCGGCTATCGCCAACTCACAGTCGCGTTTTCTGATCGGCTATCAGCGCCAGCTCAAACAGGACCTCACCCTCGGCGTGCAGTACTACACCGAGATTATGGCGGACTACGATCAGTACAAACAATCGCTGCCTGCTGGCTTTGCCGCCCAGCGCCGTTATCGCGTTACCGTCACCCTGCGTCTGGAACAGCTTTTGATGCACCAGACGCTGCGGCTGAGCCTGTTTACCTTCTATAGCCCGGCGGATGATGATTACCTCGTCCAGCCAAAGATGAGTTACCAGTTTTCCGATGAGCTGTCCGCGACATTGGGGGCCAATCTCTTCGGTGGAAAAAAAGAGACCACCTTCCTTGGTCAGTTCGACAAGAACGACAATCTTTATCTGTCGGCACGATTTGATTTTTAAGACGGGGAAGAGCTAATGACAATGAGCAAAAAATCGACTCTCATTACTGCCGTCGTGATCGCCCTAACGGTCTTCCTCGGCTGGCGCTTCGTGCGCCCCATGCAAATCTTCGTGGTTTCGCCGGCTTTCGAGCGCCCCATCGACACCCGCGCCGCGCCTGCCATGTTCAAGACACTGAGTGCGCAAGAGTGCGCCGCCTGTCACCGTGAATTCTATGACGAATGGTCCACGACGATTCACAGCCAGGCCTGGATCGATCCCTATTTCCAGGCCGACTGGGGTTTCGAGGACAAGCCGCAAATCTGCAAAAACTGCCATATCCCACTGGACCGTCAGCAGGAACACCAGGTGCTCGGTTTTCGTGATCGCGAAAAATGGGACCCGATACTGGTGCCCAATCCGGATTTCAACGCCGAACTTCAGCACGAGGGTGTGACCTGCAATGTATGTCACCTGCGTAACGGCAAGATTCTCGGCGTCCATGGTGATACCCAGGCACCGCATCCGGTGGAAAAGATCGACAACCCCAACCGGGTGTGCATACGTTGCCATGTGGTCTCCGGCGAGCGCTGGGACACCTTCTTCAAGTTCCCGCCCTGTGGCACGGTGGCGGAGATCCAGACCAGCCAGGGCAAGCAATGCGTTAAAGACATGGATAAGCTGACGACTGATACCATCGCCGCGCTGGGCTGTGTAGAATGCCATATGCCTTTGTTGGAACGCCCGCTTATGACCGGCGGCAAGGTACGTGTAACGCGGCGGCATTTATGGCGCGGCGGCCATGATCCAGCGATGGTGAAACAGGCCTTGACCATCTCCTTTGAGGAGACCGCTGACAACGCTGCCGGCGAGCACCGCTTTGAGCTTGCAATCACCAACAGTGGCGCCGCTCACTATGTGCCCACCGGCACGCCCGATCGTCATTTGACGGTGCAGTTACGCCTGTTCGATGCACAGGACAACGTGCTGAAAGAGCAAGATCACCTGCTCAAACGCACCGTCATGTGGCGGCCATTTATCATCGACCTTTGGGACACCCGTCTGCCCCGTGGCGAGCGGCGCAGTTATCAACTGGTGTTTTCAGACAGGCAACAAGCCGTCACCGTCGAGGCGGTGGTGCGTTATCACCTGCTGGATGAAAAGCGCCGCCAGCGAATCGGCTATGAGAACAAGGAACCCATCGCCTATGAAGTCTTCAGGCAACAGCTACCCGTTACAGCGACCAACCTATAACCGCGAAAGGAAACAAATGAAACTGCCCATCTATCTCGACTACAACGCCACCACGCCGGTTGACCCCCAGGTGGCCGATGCTATCGAACCCTACCTGCGTGAACATTTCGGCAATCCCTCATCCAGTCACATCTACGGCCGTCGTGCCCATGAAGCCGTCGAACAGGCTCGTGAACAGGTCGCCACTCTGATCGGCGCGCGGCCCACCGAGATCGTTTTCACAGGCTGCGCCACCGAGGCCAACAATCTGGCCATCCGTGGCGTGGCCCACGCCTTAAGGCACAAGGGCCGACACATAATCACCAGCGCAGTGGAACACCCCTCCGTCGCCCAACCATTCCAGCGTCTACGTGATGATGGCTGGGAGGTGAGTGTGATACCGGTCGACAGTTATGGACGCGTGCGCACCGATGAGGTGGCGAGTGCCCAGCGGGATGACACGGTACTGGTCTCCATCATGCACGCCAACAACGAGGTGGGCACCATCCAGCCTATCAAGGAGATCGCAGCCATAGCGTGGCCACGAGGTATCCTGCTACATACGGATGCCGCCCAGTCCGTGGGCAAGATTCCTGTTTCAGTGGATAGCCTGGGCGTTGACCTGTTGAAATTGGCCGGACATAAATTTTATGCCAGCAAAGGCGTGGGAGCACTCTATATACGTAATGGCACTCCGGTCAAACCGGCTCTGGTGGGCGCGGGTCACGAAGGCGGCTGAAGCGGCTCGGGCAGTGGCAGCGCTGCTTCAACCGCCTTGCGTGCGGCCCGGTGCAAAAGCGTGAGGCCACTCGCCACTTTGACCTCCGTAACAATCCTCGAAATTAACTGGTCGACTTCGCATGTCATGCAACATCTTCACCTTCCAGAGAGATACTAAACGTTGGCAAAAAACGCCCCGGAATACTCGCTGATTCCTGCTTACCAGTCAGCCTGCCGCCCGCTGCCCGATAAAATTTCCCGGCGTGTGGGTCACCCTGAATAATGAGCGTACTCCCACCGAGCGTGGCCGCCTGTTCTTTGGCATGGTTAATGAGCGCCTTCCCTATACCTGAACCGATGTGCTGTGGTTCGACAAAGAGTGCTTCGAGTTCAAACACCGATTCAGACAAATATTCCAGGGCATAAAAGCCAACGATTTCACCGCCAACTTCAGCAACCCTATAATGAAACTTTGTATTATTCAGCTTATCGGATGAAACGGACAGCTCATTTTGACACGCCGACATGAACTCAGCCGAATAGCCCCAGTATGCCTTTGAGCACATGGCTAATTCACTCAGCACATCCGCTTCGTGTGGCTCCGCGTCTCTAATTTGCACGACCTCATTCATGCTACATCACAACCGTCTGTCGCTCCGAAATTTGAGTAAGCCTATACTATCCCGAAGAGGAGGTAATAACACGCCTCACTGCGTGTTCAGTTCACGGATAGCGAATGATTCAGAAACTACGAAATTTAGGTGAAGCCTCAAGCCGAATGCTGGCAGCGGCGGACATTAACTCAGTAACTCAGTTACAGGCACTGGGTTCGGCTGCTGCGTATGTCGCCGTCAAGCAAGCGGGTTGCACTCCCAGTCTGAATCTTCTTTGGGCTATCGAAGGTGCGCTCACCGACCGCGACTGGCAGGAGGTGGCAAAGAATGATCGTCTCTCTCTGCTCATGCAAGTCGAGGAACTGGAGAAGTCGCAGAAGATAAAGCCGGCACAACCGTTACAGGAGATTCCCGGCATCGGCCCTCGCCTTTCGCGAATGTTAATGGAACTCGGTTACCGGCACGTTGCTGATCTCAGCAATGAGAACCCAGAACAGATGTACGAAAAGCTATGCAATTTGCGTGGACAGCCTATTGACCGTTGTGTGCTCTATACGTTTCGTTGCGCCGTTTATTATGCCAGCCATACCCGGCGCGACCCTGAGTTACTGAAGTGGTGGAACTGGAAGAGATAGTATTGGTTATGTGCTATTTGGAGTATAAATCATTCGAACATGCGGCACTCCGGTACTCTTTGATAAAAATTCCCCGCCACTGCATATGAAGCCTTGTTTCTTGTATAACTCTGTAGCCGTTGTGCGGGCATTAAGAATAATTTTTTCACCCCCATCGCTTTTAGCTAGCTCACAAGCTTCTTTAGTATCGTTGTTCCGTAGCCTTTCCCTTGTTCATGTTGCTTTACCACAATCTGCGATATTTGATATGTACCTTCACCTAAGTTTGTGAGGCGACCATACGCAATAAGCGACCCATGACTAACTATGGCGATATGTCTACTTGCGCTTTCGTACTTATCAATCAGTACATCTCTAGGCAGAGCATGTTCTTGAAAAAATAATTCATAGCGAAGCTCAAGTGCTTCTTTATAATGTTCACTATCAATTTCTAATTCATCCACTTTCATTTGTTCTACACATAACGGCAATTATAACTATCGCCACCCTGAGGCGGCGGTTACGTATCCCTCTCTACAGCTTCAATCAAACCAAAGAGATTACCTTCCGTATCTTTGCAGTAAGCGTGATAACGACCCCTGGAATCTCGGTCTTTGGCATCACCAGCTCCCCACCGTGTGACTCTATCTTTTCAACAAATTCATCGATTGAAGAGACATCGATGGCATTCACCGTGCCGGTGTCGAATTCAGGTTGCTTTTTAATACCCCCATCGATACCGGGTTCTTCCTGCGCGCCGGTGGTCACCAGCCAGTAGTCCACCGGCCCTTCCCATTCATCTATTTTCCAGCCGAAAACGTTGCGATAAAAATTTGAAGCCCGTTCCGGATCGTCGGCGCTCATCTCGAAATGCACAACTCTATTCATGACTTCCCACTTGGCTCTCACTCTGTTCTTGCGATGGTAAAAAAGATTCATGGCGATAGTGGATTTTCCAGTGACCTTCATCGCGGACAAACAAGGCCGACCACACGCCGCTTAGCGCCAGTTTCTCTCCAGCCATGTCGGTTGAGCACCAGCGAAACGTCGCAGTAAACATGACCGCATCACGACTTATCACATCAACGCGTACCTCGTCCCTCACGGCAAGGTTAATCTCCTGCAAAGTGCTGTAAAACGTCCTGATCTCTGCGACCACGGCATCAAAGGAGGGAAACAGCACACCGTTGCTCACCACGGTGGCGCCCTGCAGATAAAAGCCCAACGCCGTCTCGGCATCTTTGGCGTGTAAAAGATCCATTGCCACCGCCTCCACAGCTTGTTTTATCGAATCACTTTGTGTTTTTGTCATAGCCTAACCGAAAAGCATTCCACTTCGTTTCCGTGTCCGATGAATAGACGATGATCGCAAGTTTCATGATTGCCTCCTCACACTATGTTCAGCCATTACACACTCCTCCCTCGTTATCCTCAAGATTTTATAGGTACGGCCGATAATCGTATTGATAATCATTCTTATTTGTGATTTACTAGATCTCAGCCAACAACAACGCACGGTTATCCAACTATGTATGTATGCATTTGTAAACAGGTCACCGACAAACAGATTAAAACCGCTATCGAAGACGGCGCCACATCGATGCGCGAGTTGCGCAACGAACTGGGTGTCGCCAGCCAATGTGGGCAATGCGGCAGTTGCGCCAAGACCATGCTAAAAGAACACGCAACCGACAGTGTCACTCGATTACCGCTCCCCAAACGGATACCTTCCCCTGTTTCAACAGATGTTTTCCCTTTATTTGGTGACGCTATGCTCGCCAGTGATTAGTGAGTTTTTGACTAAGTAGCAACACGAACTAGAATTGCTTTACCAGTGTTTTCAATACGTTATGTATTATCTCCCTAAAGAACAAAAGATTTCTATTGCCACCCCAAAGGTAATGAGAATGATATTCATTTATAATTCAAGTAGTTAAGCTTGACTTAAACCGCCTGCCAGCCAATAATCTGTAGCTATATTCCTAAACCCAAGTTAACTAAGAAACGTGCACGTTTCTTAGTACCTGCCAGCCACTCCTCCCGGATAGCCAGCCATTTCTTAGCTATACGCACTACAGAAGGAGTCGATGATGAAAAGTGACAAACCTACGGTAGAACTTCTCAACCGCGTGTTGAAAAATGAACTTACCGCCGTAAACCAATTTTTCCTCCATGCCCGCATGTATAAACACTGGGGACTGGACGGTTTGAACGAACACACATATAAAGCCTCCATCAAGGCGATGAAGCAGGCCGATGATTTGATTGAGTGGGTGCTCTTTCTGGAGGGTCTGCCCAATCTTCAGGATCTGGGAAAACTGCTAGTCGGTGAAGATCCCCAGGAAATGCTGCAAGGTGATCTAACACTTGTGACCACCATGCGTGAGCAACTGGTGACAGGCATCGCCCACTGTGAATCAGCCACCGATTATGTCAGCCGCGAGCTGCTGGAAGATATTCTGGAACACACTGAAGAACACCTGGACTGGTTGGAGACCCAACTCTCGCTGATCGACAAGGTCGGTACTGAAAACTATCTGCAAAAGATGATGTAAGGAGCAAAGACTATGAAAGGTAATAACAAGATTATTGATACCCTCAACGAGCTCCTCGCAGGCGAACTCACCGCGATGGATCAGTACTTCATTCACTCACGCATGTTTGACGACTGGGGCTTAATCAAACTTTATGAACGCATCGACCATGAGATGGACGATGAAAAACAGCATGCCGACCATTTAATCAAGCGTATTTTGTTTTTGGAAGGCACCCCCGACCTCTCCAATCGTAGCGGACTGAGTATCGGCAAAGATGTACCCGAGATGCTTAAAAATGATTTAGCACTCGAGCAATCTGTTATCGCCGCTCTCAGAAAGGCCATCGCCAGTTGCGAGCAAGAGCACGATTATCAAACCCGTGAGATCCTCGAAGCGATGTTGACCGATACGGAAGAAGACCACACCTATTGGCTAGAAAAACAGTTGGGATTGATTGATAAGATCGGCCTGCAAAACTACTTACAGTCACAAATGTAAAAAAAACGCGCTATTGTTCGTAGGGTTTTTCGCCCTACGAACAAGTATCCAAACGATTTAATCGATCACCACAAACTGCCCCATCATGCCCTCGTCCTCGTGCTCGAGAATATGGCAATGATACATGTAAGCATTATCTGGGTCGGCGAAGTCACTGTTATTACATCCCGGTGCATTATCAATACAAGCTTCAAATTTAGCGATAATGCGCACTGTCTCTTTCGGTTCAATATAAACCGTATCTTTCCAACCCTTCTCGTTATCTGCAGGCGGCATCGCATCGCCGAATTGAGGCTGACGGTCGATGATCTGAAAGGTGATATCGTGAATATGAAACGGGTGGGCCACGCTGGAGACACTGGTGATTTCCCAAATTTCAGTATCGCCCAGACGCACTTCATTATCGATGCGGTTCATGTCCATGGTTTTATTATTGATAAAAAAACCCTCCATCGTCTTGAGGGCAAACTGACGCGTCTGATCCGCAGTTGCGGGATCGATAGGCGTAAAGGTAAAGAGATCTTGTGATATTTCATTCACGGCATTAGCCGTGCGAGTCTGATTGACATTAAACGTCATCAAATTAAAAACGCCTCTATCCAGCCCATCCATTCCATCTCGGTTGCAATCCGTTGCGCAGAATCTTTCTTGAACCTGGCTTTGAATCTCATCAGAGAAACTGGTAAGTTGCAGGCTTTTTCCTGAATCGTGACTAAAGTCGACAACGATTTCAGCGCGCTCTGCCGGGCCAAGTCTGACACGCGTCAGCGCCACGGGTTTTTCCAACATGCTGCCATCAACGCCAATTTGATAAAAAATACGATTGTCGCTCAAACCAATGTTGTAAACCCGTGCATTAGAACCGTTGAGAAGCCGGAGGCGTACCCACTGAGCCGGTGTTTCGAACGTGGGTTGTGGTGCGCCGTTGACTAATAGCGTGTCCCCTTTTACGCCAAATTTATCGCTCTCATCGTTACGATAGATCAGTTGATTATTGTTATCCAAACGACGGTCCTGAATCACCAGGGGAATGTCATCTACGCCGTATTCACGCGGCAAACTCAAAGTATCACTATGATCCGTATCAACAATAAACAGCCCCGCCATGCCTTGATAAACTTGCTCGCCGGTTTTTTCCATCACATGAGGGTGATACCAAAAAGTGGCGGCGTGTTGCATCACCGTAAAATGAGAGGTCCAGGTTTCACCGGGCATAATCGGCTGATGTGGGCCGCCATCCTGCACCGCAGGAAGATGCAAGCCGTGCCAATGATTCGTGGTCGATTTGTTTAAGGTGTTTTTGATATTGACGCGTATTTTGTCATGGTTACGAACGCGGATGGTTGGGCCTAGTATTGAACCTGTATACGAAATAGTTTTTGTTTTTGCGCCGTCTTTTAACTGTGCTTCACCGGCTTGAACGATTAAGTTAAAAACCTTTTCACCGTCAGTGTTGACACTGTATTCAAGCAACGGTGGAATCGGCAGAGAAACAACATTATCTGCGGCCTGCTTGGTGCTATCAGCCTCATTGCCACCACAACTCCACAAAATAACGGCAAACAAGAGCACACAAAGCGGTAACAGATAAATTTGTCTAAATAACATGATACTTTCCTTCATACCGACATCGCGATACTGAGATGATTGTCGCAACGGGTTTCGGCTAATTTAAGGGGGGAACGATCTGCTGTAAGCGTTGTGGTAGAGATGCGATGCACCTCCCCCCGTCCGGTGGTGATGACAAAGCGGCCATCGGCGGCCAGAGCAATGCCACCTGCATCTTTGATCTCCAGTGCTTTAATGAAATGACCTTGCCGCGTATCCCAAAACGTAACCAGATTGCCACGAGGGCAAGTCACTCCGGCGATGCCGTTTTCTGAATTGATACAGGCACTGGCGGTGTATTGATTCATCGCCACCTGGGTTTGTTCGTCCGCCATCAGGGGTTGCAGTTGATCCTCCCCGTGATGTAACGCAACCAGCGGCACCTTGTCCGTTTTTGCACCCTGGTACTGCATGATGGCCATGACCCGATCATCCTGGCTTACATCGAGATGACGGATGCTGAGCTGGTGATTATCAGGCCGATACTCACCCAATAGTTGACCATTCTCGACATCGATATAGCTCAAAGCCGGTTGCATGGTGGAGAGATTCAGTTTCTTGCGCGGATAGTCCGGGTGGGTCTGGATACCCCCGTTGGCCACTACCAGCGTTTTGCCATCACTCAACAGACGGATCTCGTGAGGCCCGATGCCGTGAGACGAAAATTCATTAAGGATGCGGTAATCACTGCTATCACGCACTACGATCACACCTCTACCGTTTTCATAATCATTTTCACTGGTATACAGAGTCTGCCCATCGAGTGAATAACAGCCGTGACCAAAGAAGTGGCGCCCTGGAGCACAATCGATGAGCGTCCCCATCTCACTCTGTTTCAGATCGATTTCATAAGCCACCGTGCCGGGGCGGCGGGCAAACATCAGGGCGCGGTGCTTTTGTGCCGGATTGACCACCAGGCCGTGACCGCGCAGGTCGGTTGATAGTTGAAAATGCTTATGCCCCTTGGCATCAAAGCCACTGACATAGTGGTTACCTGCGTTGTCGTCATTGGCGGTGATAAAAAGAGGCACATCCCGGGATTCATTTAGCCACCACTGCCGTGTTAACAAAGGCGCAGAAACCGCACCCACGCCCAGTGCGATCAAAAGTTTTCGGCGGGATAATGAATACTGTTTCATCATTAATCTCCATCGTTTGCGTTAAAGCCGATACGGGTGTTCATCGCATCGGCAAAATCGGCTTTTATATAGTTTGTCAGTGTTAAAATTTGCTGTTCCAGTGCTTGCACCAATGCCTTTTGATCTGCATTTAATACGGCATTTGTTAATGGCAGAGAAATTGTTTGTGCAGCGCTGATGCTTTGCTGAATAAGGCTTTCCATTTCGGCAGCCACCGTACCGCGATTGACCACTGCGCTAAGGTAGTCATCAAAGCCATAGCCTTGACCACCAAGATAAAGTTCACGCAAACCCACCAGATTTTGAACAATGTTGTTCAACGAATGGAGGCTACGATAAGACTCCGCTGCTTGCGGGTTGGAGTTAGTGCCGCCCAGTGGATCACCCACTTTTTTAACCTGAACAATCTCAAGTAACTCCACCATGCCATTGACCAATTCGTCGATGGCAGCTTGTTCCGTCGCGAAGGTGTCGCTACCGGGATAGGTCGGGGGTGAATCATTACTCGCCAACCAGCGTTGGTGGAGTGCCCCGGATAATTGAGATAAGTTCTCTGTCACCGCGCCCAAGAGATCACAGCGGCGCACACCCTCACTGCCATTCAAATCAGCCAGTGGGTCACCTGCTGCGCCGGAAAAAAGCAGATACTCCAGCATAGGCAGGCCCTGGGATTGAACGGTACTATTACTTATTAAGGTTTGATCAATTGCCGTTGAACTCACGACAATTTGCTCTGCCGCCTTACCTACTTTATTGCCGGGATCCGGCCAGAATTGGATGCTCAGCTTGAGGCCGCTATGTGCAATGGGATCAATGCGCACCACTTGAAACTTCATCCATAGATTCATCACTTCCTTCCAGGCGGCTTGCAACACCTCAAGTTCATTTGAGGTATGGCTGCCTGTTGCCACCGTACAAAACGTCTCTGTTTTGCTTTGCAAAGCGATCAAACTCTCTCCTAAGTTTTCTCGGAGAGGCGACATCATCCGCAATACCGCACCCTCTAAAACCAGCCGCTGTTGCTTGCGGATGTCTTGACTGTTGTCACCCGCATCATTGCCGCCACAAGCCCATAGCAAGGATGCGATAAGAATGCAGCCCAGTGATACTTTAATAAATATTTTCATAACGGTTTGCATCCGAATTTAATCATTCAAAGCGACTTCACAAAGGCCAATAATGCTTGACGTTTTTTGTTGTCCATCGCCACAAAAATATCTCGCGCAACTTGAGCTTCGCCGCCATGCCACAAAATAGCCTCGCTGATACTGCGGGCGCGGCCATCGTGCAGATAAAACGCTTCACCAGAAATTTTCTCGCTCAAGCCAATCCCCCATAACGGAGCTGTACGCCATTCATTGCCCGAGGCTTCAAAGTCGGGTCGTCCATCTGCCAATCCTTCGCCCATGTCATGTAACAGCAGATCGCTGTAGGGCCAGATTTTTTGCCCAGCCAACTCAGGTTCCAGCGCATCATTAGCCGTGGTGTAGCTCGGCACATGGCAGGCGTGGCAATTCGCTTGGTAAAAAAATTCACGCCCGGCCAATACCTGTTTATCATTCCAATGACGGCGTTTTGGAATAGCTAACATACGGCCAAAAAAAGTCGTGGCGTTGAGCAGGTCGCGCTTGATCTCCACGCCATAGTTGGGATCAATACCATCACGCGCTTTTAGACAAACCGTTTGTTGATCACTGCAAGGCTGCGCTTTGAATAAATCATTGCTAATGCCAATATCACCACGGAAAGCGCCAGCGGTTTGTTGCAACAAGTTGGGCTGGCTGGCTTTGAGGCCAAAACGACCCAATACGGTTTTACTTTTCTCCACATCCCAAACACGGTTAGCCCGGCCTGAAATGCCGTCACCGTTTTTGTCTTCAGGATCGGCGTGAGCAAGGATGTCCTGCTCATTGATCGCTTCGAGCAATCCTAGACCCGCGAGCTGAGGGGCCATGCGCGGTGAAAACAAGGTATCAGGGTGCATCTCGCCCCAAGCGGCATCACGTACTTTATAAATAGGCTTGTGTAACACCCACGGTTTACCGTCTGCATATTTGCCGTTGATGGCCTCATATTCAACATAGGAGTGGGCCTCGCCGATGACACCATCGCCTTCTGAAACACCGTTCTTGCGCGCCAGTCCGAAGTTGTTTTTCAAACTGATACCGCGTACTTGTAACTGATCTCCATAAATGGGTTCGGGCATAACGCCGCCATGGATGTTCTTTCCAGGAATACTCAGGCGTAGAAACATCGACAACATCGGTTCGTCAATGTTTGCAGGTGGGCGGCCCCGTCCGCCTTTTGGGTGGCAGACAATACAGGCACGGGCATTGAAAATTGGCCCCAGACCGTCGCGGTCGGTTGTGGCACTGGGTGCAATGACCCAGGGGTCACGAAAAAAGGAGAAACCGATATAAAATTCTTGTTGGCGCTCCCGGCTCAAATTAGCGGCGGGTTCTATAAAAGACGGTTTGCGCAGTTCAACAGTCGTCTTGCCTCCAGGCCACTGTTCAGAAGGATCAAGCAATGGGGCACTAGCAGAGATGGAATCAGAGCATCCTGACACCATCCCCACAACTGCGACCAATGGCATTGTAAAAAAAAGAGAGAAAGTCATATATCTTGCCTGACTGAAATGACCACGGAAGCCTTTTGCTCCCGTGGTCTTACTCAATTGGGTTAGTCATTACTGGTTAGATGGGTTCGTCTGTATCACCTTTAAGATCAGCCGCGGTAACACCCAGCGCTGTCATAACTTCAGCGACAACATCGGTTTGACTGGCGAGTGCTGCAATACCCGCAGTGACCCGATCACGATCGGCCTGATTGCCGCCAGCGGCAATGCTGCGAATTTGATTATCAAAAGGCTTGCCAGCTTTAACCTGTGCATCGATTGCACGAATTTTTTCCATGCTGTCATCCAGGGCCGCTTGCATCTGAGCATCCAGCGTTGCATTGCTCGCGATTAATAGATCATCAATGCCTGGACCATCAACAACCGTCCCGTCAACACGGGTATACGTCCCGATATAAGTGTTCACAATGCCTTGAGCATTAGTCAAAATATCGCGATGGGTGTTATCACTGAAACAAGAGTGTTCGTCTTCTTGAGAGTCTGTTCTCAGTGAAATATTCATCCGTTCACCAGCCAACTCACCAAAACCCAAGCGACCCATTGCTTCCAGCATTTTTCCAAGAGAGACTTTTCCACCCACAGTAAAGGTATCGTAATAGTTTGCATTTCCAGCAGGATCCCAAGCCGTTTTCAGGCGAGTGAGATCATTGATAAGCAATTCTGTCACCGCCACCAGATAATCCTTGCGACGCTGACAGACGCTATCGGCTTGTGCTATCGGTACACCGCTGGCATCCAGACCGCTGGTACAACCGCCGCTGGTATTGTAATCAGAAACAGGGCGTTGTCCGCCTGATACGTCACGGGGTGTTGTCCAAGAATTAACACCCGCATTCAAGTCCTGCCCCCACAATAAAAACTCAATCGCATGGTAACCGGTCGCCACGTTGCGCCCGTCATCACCTGCTTCGTTCAAACCTGCTAAGGTGGTTTTATTAATGGTTATGCTGGTATCAGAAATAATATTGCCGGTCACACCCGAGACGGTTGCCGCATTTTCGGGTCCATCGTCACCATCAACAATGCCGGTGGCTACATAATCAATCAGTGCCTCGCCCAGTGGCCAGGCGTTGATGCGGCCCTCCGGCCCATCACCCTCTACACCCAGAGTGCCATCATCTTTCAGGGCATCAATGGGGCCTTCGCGGAAACGCCACACCTCACTCAACCCATAGGGTTCACGGGCCGCAACCCACAAGGTTTTGAGTTCGTCAACATCGGCAGCCGTGGGTGCTGGCTTGGCAGCAAAGGTGTCGATAGCGTCTTTTAAAGATTGCGCTGTGGAAACCGCATCGCTGTAAACCGAGTGCGCCATTTTGGCGTTTTGAATAACAATTTCGTCTATAGTTGCCGCTGAAACGGTTTCATTGACCGTTGTGGAATCATCGTCATTACAGCCGGACAATAACAGTGCTGAAATAGCAACGCCGAGGACGGCCTTTGAAGACCGGATCTGGAAAAACTTGGCCTGGAACATCATGAATAAACTCTCCTGCAATGGGTTATAGCGGGGAGAGCAACCGGTACGCCACCGTCACGGCAATGGAACAGGTCCACACCGTTGAAACGGAAAACAGGCACAAGCAACGCGACAAGGCGCTTGAGGTTAGACATAACCTCCCCTTTTTCTTAGTTAGCTAAACTGGCTGGCTAACCCGGTGAAGAAGAGGGGGTGGCTGGCTGAAACAGATCTAAATGATAATCATTTCTATTGACTATGTCAAATTAAACAGCTTAAAGTGCTCACTCTACGGAATTGAGCGGTTGCTCTACCATCAAAATCTGCACGGCTCTGATCCACTACAATTAGGCATGACTCAGGATCAATGTGTGTAGAAGGAGAAGGGGACAACCAGTTCAAGCTTTGAGAGCGTCATTTCACTGGGCATGGCAGGCAATGGCGCGGCGCGAAGAATAATGCGCTCGACCTCCCGATCGAGAAGCCTATGCCCCGAACTGCGTTCAACTTGATAGGAGAGCACCTGTCCCGTGCGATCAATGACGAAACGTAGATACGCGGTACCCTCCTGACGGCGCCGTTGGGCACTACGGGGGTACTGTTTGTGTTTTTCCAGCCAGGTGCTCAGCAATGAAAAATAATCTTTTTTCGCGCCGGGAATACCACCACCGGCACTGCCATCACCGTTGTTGACGACTTGTTCATTCGATACCGCCTGTTTGCCGTTAACCCCTTTGACCGCCTTCACTGTTTTAACCGCTTGGTTGGATTCATCCGCTGCCTTTGGCTTGGCGGAGAGAATTGCGGTTGCGACTTCGGGTTCTGATTTTGGCTCCACCGACGGCTCGGCTTGCGATTCAAGCGCGGGCGTTTCGGCCACTTGTGGTTTAGATTCAGGCATTATTTCCGGTTGCAGTGTTGGCATTTCCTTCACCACCGGCGGAGGTTCTATCTCTACAACATCGGATTGTTCAACACGCTGCTCTATTTCTTGAGGAACAACCTCTTCGACCATCTCACCCGACTCGGTCACCGCTTTGGAATTAGCAAGCGAACCCGAAGCCGGTCCCAGGGCAATCTCAAAGCCCGTCATACCAACCTCCCTGGCACCTCCTTCAATCTTCGCCGCTGGCTGATAGAACAACAATAGCGCGACAATATGAAACGAAGCGGCCAAACCCAATGCAACAAACCAATGACAACCTCGCAACGCCATCAATGATCCCCTGTCACTGCCAACAGGGTCAGCTTCGCCACCCCGGCCGCCTTGAGTGTATCCATGACGTCCAACAAACCTTCAGCCGCCAAACCACCATCCGCCTTCAGTTGTACCAACAGATCCGGTTCGGTGACCAAGCGCTCGTTGACCAGTGCTTTCAGTGCCGGCATTTCCAGTTCATCCTCACCAATAGCCAAACGCCCATTGGCAGACATTAAAACGATCAGCGTCTGCTCTTCCGCCACCTGAGGCACCAACGATGCCGGTGGCGCCACATCAAAATAGTCAGGCTGCGTAAAGCTGCCCGCCAACATAAAAAATATCAACAACAGGAAAACAATATTGATCAGTGGAATCAGGTTGGCTTCGTCATCGCGCTTTCTCTCGGGGCTATTAAGTTTCATATGAGTTTCATGCCATTATTTCCTTTCATCGGGCGGGTCACGCAGCAGCGAAACATGGAGCCCCCCTACCGCGCGCAACTGATCCAGCAAGGTCACGATGCGCTGCAACGACACACTCGCCTGGGGTTGGATCACGACCTGAAGATCGGCATTGTTAACCCGCTCGGAACGAACATGTTTCATCAGCTGCTCCAGACTCACCGACTCGCCACGCAATAAAAAATTATCTTGAGAGATTCGAATCACCACAGGAGAGTGATCGCTTTGATGAGTACCCGTATTAGTGGCCATGTTCAGCTCGATCTCACGCCACTCGATAAAACTCGATGCCAACATAAAGAACAACAGCAGAATAAACACCACATCAATCAAGGGCGTCATGCTCAGCAGACGTTTTCGCGGTGGCGGGGCTTGAATAAACATAAAACGCTACGCCCTAGATGGCTCTGTAGCCAATACCACAGGAGACGGTAATTTCTCAGAGCCTGATTCAGCTTTCGCTTCAGACCCTGTTTCAGAGATCGCTATATCGATGGTAAACACTCGCGTCAGCGCATCTTCCATTCGATGCTGTGTTCGCTCGATGGTCCGCTCCAAAGCACTCAATACCGCCACCGTGGGAATCGCCACCGCCAGACCCACCGCCGTGGTCAGCAGCGCCTCCCAAATACCACCGGAGAGCACACTGGGATCAACCCGGCTACCCGCCGCCTGCAGTTGCTGAAACGCGGTGATCATCCCCAACACCGTCCCCAGCAACCCCAGCAAGGGACTCAATGCTCCTATTAACTCTAACCCTCGCAGATTGCCACGCAGTTTCTCAAGCTCAGCACTGGCCACCCGCGCCGCCTCTTCGCGCACCGTCGCTTCCAGCGGGCCAAGCTGACCACGACCGTTGATCGCAATTGCCATCACCTTGGCAACCGGGTTAGGTGACGACTTTAACACTTCCAACGCTGCACCATTTCGCCCTGCCTGCCAATGGCCCAGGGCGCTGTCAACAAATTGAGTTGAGCCCAACCTTAAACTGGAAAACTGCCACAGTTTTAAAAAGATGATGGCCAGTGCAATGACCGACATGACCATTAGAATCATGACTACCGGTCCGCCTGCTTGAAACAGGGAGATGATCGGTTCAAATCCCGTTTGAGAGGGGAGTGCACCCATGTCGAGTGGCACTGCTGGCATTAAATCGTTATTCATCTTTTTCCTCTTTTATCTATTTGAATCAAACTTCAGCACTACGAATACCCAGCACCACACCGGTGATCAGCGATACCAGCCAAAGCCACCAGACGGGCACGCTGAAACGATGAAAATTGTTAATGGCCTTTTCATCTTTGCGAATCAGGACGGCGGTTGCCCAAACCGTGTGGACCAACATGAACGTGATACCGGCATAGCCCAAAACCGAGTGTAGACTTAACTGGATATTCTCCCGCATCGCCATCATCAAACCGGTGCCGATGGCATCCGCCACCAGGCCGGTCCAGAAGAAAATCAGATGCCAGGCTTTCAGACGTCCGGCAAAACGTTCACTCCAGACGCCAATTGAGTAGAGCGCGAGGGCAGCAAGAATATAGATACTAAAATACATAATTTCAGACATGACAATTCCTAAATATTCAGCGGCGTGCTTCCAAACCAGTCACCACGACACTGAGTTGATATAACGCAATCACAGATTCACAACCAGCGGCCGATTTAGGGTGGGATGCGCCATGATCTCAACGTCGATATTGAATACCGGACGGATCTTTTGTGGTGTTAATACCTCCTCGACACTTCCCTCGGTGGCGATTTCACCCTTGTCCATGATCACTATGCGATCTGCATATTGGGCAGCCAGATTGAGATCATGCAACACGGCAAGGACACCGACACCTTCATAGGCAAGGTCCCGGACCCGCTTTAAAGTGTGATGCTGATGAGACACATCCAGGGCCGAAGTGGGCTCGTCCAACAACAGGTAACGATGCCCTAACGGTGTCTCTTCCCATATCTGCGTCAATACCCGCGCCAGTTGCACCCGCTGTTTTTCACCGCCGGAAAGCGACGGATAAAGCGCATCGACCAAGTGCGCGGCATCCACGCGTTCCAGCGCTAGCTGTACAATTTCAGCATCTTTGACGCGGCCGGTACTATGGGGAATACGCCCCAGCGCCACCACTTCGCGCACCGTAAACGGAAACACCAGCTGGGACTGTTGCGGCAGCACCGCCACCATGTGTGCAATCTGTTCCATCTTCCACTCTTGGTAGTACTGCTGGTTTAAACGCAGTTCACCCCCGTAATTATCATATTCCCCGCTCATCACTTTGAGCAGTGATGACTTGCCGGCACCGTTGGGCCCCAGCACCGCCAGCACTTCTCCAGGTTGTACTCTTAGGGAAACGCTACGCAATAACTGCTTACGCCCTATACGTAGATTTATTTTTTTAACTTCCATGTTCACATCCCGCTCCGTTTAGCTCGCATCATAATTAACCCGATAAACAGCGGCCCGCCGATGAGGGTGGTAATCAACCCGATCGGCAATTCCGCAGGGGCAATGATGGTTCTGGAAACCATGTCCGCTATGAGTAGAAACAACGCACCAAACAAGGCACTGGCCGGTAGCAGGTAACGGTGATCAGGACCGAGAACGAGGCGTACAATATGTGGCACGATCAGACCGACAAAGCCAATCATGCCCGCCACGGCGACACTGGCGCCCACCGCCATGGCCGACATAACAATCACCCGGCGTTTGGTCCGTTCCACATCAACGCCGAGATGGCGCGCTTCGGACTCACCCAGTAACAAAGCGTTGAGCGCTTTAATGGCAAACGGCATCAGCGACAGTGCCAATAGAATCAGGATGCCGGCAGCAATGACGCGATCCCAGGTGGCGCCACCCAAACTGCCCATGGACCAAAAAACCAGCGAACGCAGTTGGGCATCGTCGGCAATGAAGGTTAGTACGCCGGTGCCCGCGCCAGTAACAATGCCAATCGCCAAACCAGCCAATAACAGAGTCGTCGTGGAGGTACCGAAACGGCTGGTGGCGATGCGCGCGACAATCAGGGTAGTTATCAGGGCGCCGGCAAAAGCTGCTAACGGTAACATGTATACCCCTAACATTTTAGTTAAACCGCCGAGCACCGTATCACCCAAGACAATAACGATGACCGCTGCGAGACTGGCACCGCCGGAGACACCGATCAGTCCGGGATCGGCCAGCGGGTTGCGAAACAGTCCTTGCAAGGAAGCACCGCTCACCGCCAGTGCTGCCCCCACCAACATGGCCAGCACCGTACGCGGTAGACGTATGGTTTCGATAATCGATGTAACGTGAGCAGGAATGGTCTCATCGGTTAATACTCCAAAACCTGCCAGCAGTGCCTGCAAAGATTGCGATAGGCTAATGGCCATAGGCCCCGTGCCTATGGAGGCGACCATGGTTACACTGAGGGCGATGCCCAAGCCCATTAAACTCCAGCGGGCACGTAACTCACGGCTCATTGCCGCGCGACCTGTTCAGGGTAAAACGCCTTGGAAAGATCTGCGAGCGCCTGGCCGATGCGCGGCCCGAAACCCAACAGGTACAAACCGTCCATGGCCACCAGGCGGTTATTGCGCGCCGCCGGTGTTTGCACCAGACCCGGCTTGCTGAACACATCTTCGGTAGTCACGGTATGATTGCCGCCACGTTTCATCATCAAAATCAGTTCAGGACGAACCGCAACAATGGCCTCGGTGGTCATGGGTTTGTAACCCTCGATTTCACTGGCGACGTTAATGCCTCCAGCCAAGGTGATCATGGTATCAGCACCAGTGTTGTGCCCGCCGACAACAGGACTATTACCTTGCGCACTGAACATAAACAACACGCGCAAAGGTTTGTCGATATGGGCAACACGTTGGCGAGCCAGCTCCACTTCCGCGGAGACTTGTTGCCAAAGTACCTGCCCCGCCTCTTTTTTATCCAACAACGCCGCAACCCCTTCGATCTTGGCGCGCACCGCTTCCAGTGTGGGGGCTGCAGTGTACTGTGCGACATCGACACCGGCCTGGCCGATTTGATTCAACACTCTCGGTGGACCGGATTGTTCGGTAGCGATCAAGACATTCGGCGCTAGCGATAGCGAACCCTCGGCGGAGATGTTACGCATATAACCGATTTGTGGCAGCTCAGTGGCAGCGACAGGATAGCGGCTGGTCGTGTCCACCCCCACCAGGCGTGCTTCTTCCCCCAAAGCGTAGACGATTTCCGTTAGTGATCCGTCGGCGGAAATGATTCGCTCCGGGGCAGCGAATACGGGTAGCATTGCTACTGATCCCAATATCGTCACTAAGATTTGTTTGATCATAACGCTATCCTCTTCTGCCCATAACAGGAAATGAAAAAACGCATGAGTGTTATTACAATCATTAATTGAATATTTGTCTGCTGCATACAGCGAACCTCCATAATCAAAACTTGAGTCATTGTCCGTTAAGCAACACACTCTTTGCGTTCTAACAAACCTTCAGCGAGTGTACGCCACTGTAAGTTCTCTTCGTTGCCTTCCCTGCGCGCACCAAAAAACTGAACGACTAATTGGCCCGGCCGGTCATAAAACTCCACTGACGTTACCCAGCCTGTATCACCAGGTTTGCGCACCAACCAGGCACTGATTATTCCATCTTCCAGCAGATGCAAATTGAACTCTGAATCCAGTACATTGAGCCATGGTCCCAACCGTTTAATATGACTAACCACGCCTGAATGAATCTGAATATTGCCGCGATTACCAACAAAGCACATAATTGGAACTTCTTTTTTTGCTGCGTGTGTTAACAGATCCTCAATGCATTTTGGATCAATCTGTTGCGCATAATCATCACTGACCAAACGGAACGCCTGCTCGCGGCTAACATTGTGTTTTTTTAAAATGCCGAAAAATTGATGCACATCCGTCATTTCCAACCATTCCGTCGTTAGTTTTTCCACATCAACATTTTTATCATTCACATAGACTGGCGCATCATCTATAGCCGAAAATTTCAAAGGTGTTGTTTGATCTTCTGCACGACTCTGCTGCACTAAGCCGACATAAGCATCCGTATCGCTCTCGGTTTGAAGAAATATTTTTTGAACTGCCATGCCGCTTTGATCGAAAAACTGCAAGCTGTATCGCGGCCCGTTTTCTGTTAACTCCTGCACCGCAAAACCGTGTTCCCAACGGTGCAGGAAAATACGCAAATCTATTTTACGATCCTCGGTAATGACCAATCCCATAGGGCCATTAATGGAGACATTATCGTACTTTCCTTTACGTTCATGCACCGCATGTTCATTACGGGTAAGTGACATGATATAACCGAGCATCGGCAGTTGCTCGATAAGATCACCAAACTGCTGATTCAATCGAATACTCTTCACATCACACTGATGATCAAGCAATTCTGCTTCACTGACCTTGAGCGCTTCAGCCATCTCCCGTCGGCGCAGTGATTTCTCTTCCTTAAGTTTTTTGTATCGTTCACATAAGGTCGACAATTGGTATCCGCGATTAAACTGAGTTTCTATATTGATTGCATTCATTTCTCTTTTCTCCTAGTGATTGTGTCGTCTGTTCTTACACTCAGACGGCTGGTTGAACTTGTCTACTTGCAAGGTGCTCGTAGCTAAAAAACATTCCTTTCGACATCATATCCATCGCATACTTTGTGTTTGTCAAACTCCCACTCCTTGCTTTTACCTTTTAGCCGGCCTCCGAAGTGTTGAACGCTTTCACGTGCCACCGCAATACTCTCGAAAAACACCAATTTTATCGGCGTTCCTTCACGCCTTATTGGCGGTTCGCTGACGGAAATTGAACCTGCAACATCTTTTGGCGCTTGAAGCACAAGCAATTGAAATCCATCCGATTCCAACTGCACATAGTCATTTCCCTTATCGCAAATAGCTAAACCTGCAGCATGCTTGTAGAAATCAACCGCTCGCAATAAATCTTTTGCGTAAACAATAGCGCCCGCTTTTGTCCCCGATATCTGCTTGTTACGACTCACTGGCGCAAACTCATCGTCACGCACTCTTTTTCACCTCTACCGGCTGTGCACCTTCGATCACTTGGTAGTGATTGTCATTGTGTTGGGCGCTGACGGTTTCTTCCCTACTTGCCTGTGGCCAGGAAATAAACCGGGAGAGGAAACCGGCGGCGAAGAACAGCGTCATCAGCGACACTAGGTAATAGGCATTGTTGTCTTCGCTCGCTTCGCTTTGCTGTACTTTCTCCATCACCGTACCTTCCACTTGTTGGGTTTGTGATGTTGCCTGCGGCACAGGCTGTGCTGGTGCCGCATCAACTTGTGTAGCTGCGCTTAGCGGCACCAAACCAAACCCCTGCGCCTGTTCATTGACGTACTCTTCAAAGGCTTCGTTTTTGCTGAATACATCATGCTTTTTTGCCAGCTCAGTATAGGTTTCGACAAGCGCTTTAAGCGTCTCGGCATCGGCAGCCCAATAGTCTTTACGCGCCGCCTCCAGCATGCGTTCGATCATCTGCGCCAGGGCGTGGGCGTTATTTTTTTCATACCATTCACGCATGTTCAGCTCATACTTGTCCTGCACATAGACCTCGAAAAACGCCTGCCACTGGTCATCCCGGACATTATCAGGATCAACCATCTGCCAACCCCAGAAGTTGTTCAACACATCCAGCGTAGTGAGTGTACCGGCGTAACCCTCGGCCTGAATCTCTTTGATCCATTGCGGATGGAACTGGCGTGTGCGCAGTTCGGTAGCCAGGAAGCGGCCCAGTGGTTCGTTGCGACTGTCGTCGGGGTCACGCAGGTTGGAGATGAACATCTCCGGACTTTTGCCGTCGAGGTGGCGTACTGCCAATGAGATGCCACCCATGTATTGGAATGGATCATCACTGGTCAACAGACCATAGACATTGGAAGAGCGGGAGAACACAGCGGCATCCGTGCCGGAAAGAACTTTCCCATAGAGATCGACATTGGGTAGTCGTTCACCCCAGGTTTTTTCATCACTACCGTAGAAAAAACCCATGCGCGACAGGTAAAGCTTGGCCAGTTTATCTTCACCTTGCCAGGTATCGGAAGCGAGGCTGGCGCTCGCCACATTGGTACCGTAGTTACCGCTTTCGTTGGAGAAGATGCGGATGGTGGAAAGTTTTTCAGCATCGGCTTCATCCATGCCCTCGGCGATCAGCTCTGCTTTGAGTTTGTGTGCATGGCGGTAGACGAAGTTGTTGTCCTCTTTTAACTTCGCCACCTCCTCAATGGCCTTGGCGAGCATCATCATGATGTTAGGAAAGGCGTCTCGATAGAGGCCGGTGGCGGAAAGCACCACATCGACACGGGGCCGTTTCAATTCGCTATAAGGAATGATCTCGGTACCGGTGACCCGGCCACTATCATTCCACACCGGTTTGACACCCATGGCGTACATCACTTGTGACTCCACGACACCGAGGTGGCGCATGGTCTCGATGGACCACATAGAGAAAGTGAGTTTGTCTGGATACGCACTATGGTCTTTGTGGTAGTTGTCGATGAGATCTGTCATCAACGCCACCCCGGACTGCCACGCCTCTTTGGTGGGGATTTTGGAGGGATCAAAACCGTAGAGGTTTTTGCCTGAAGGCAAGGCATCGGGGCTGCGTATCGGATCACCGCCGTTGGAGCTGCTGACGTATTTTCCTGACAAGGTTTCCAACAGTGCACTGCTCTCTTCAATACCTTGGAAGTTAGCGTAGTTGGCTTTGGCTTCTTCTAACAAACCACGTAACTCGCCATCTTTGATTTCATCAATGTTGCCGTCTCCAATCACAAAGTAACGAATTAGCTCAAACTCCGGCGTGCGATTAAGCTCGTTATAATCAACTACGCCCTGATGGTCATGGAGACTCGCAAAGTCATCGTCATGATCATGATTGTGCCCATGGTCATGGCCGTGGTTATTTTGCGCATAACGTTCCGCCGGTTCGACAAAACGCTTACCTAACATCTGCACCAAAGTAGAAACTAAATGTTCCTCTTTTGGTACCTCACCAAAGGTATGCAAACCCAACGGCTGGTTCTGCGCCCCTAGATCAGCGAGGTAGTCATGTAATACCGGCAGAAACTCATCAAAGCGAGCCTCGATGTCAGCTCTGCTCCAGGCAAGATCTTTGTCGATACTACGCGCTTCAACTGCATCAACAATGGACTGTTGTGTCCGTTTTTTAACACCGCCCTCGTCCAGTTCTTTGTATTGATGCATCAACTCGTGCAGATCCACCAGCTCTTCATAAAGCCCGCTTTTGGCAAAGGGCGGCGTCAAATGGCTGATCACCGTAGCGCGGCCGCGGCGTTTAGTTTGCAAGGCCTCGCCCACGTCGTCCATGATGAAGGGATAGATAATCGGTGTATCGCCCGCTGCCATGTTACCGGCATCATAAAGGGATAAACCGCGCTCTTTGCCGGGCAGCCATTCATGGGAGCCGTGGGTGCCTAGGTGGACGATGGCATCGGCACCAAACTGTTCGCGGACGTAGAGGTAAACCGCCAGGTAGTTGTGACTGATGGGCACGATTTTATCGTGATAAATGGCGCGTTCCCGCTCCTGGCGATTGCCACGTGGCGGTTGCGGCAGCACCATCACGTTACCGGAAAGGGTTCGCGGAATAATGAACTGCAATTCACCATTGACCTCGGCCACGGTAACGCTTTTTTCAGGCGCCCCCCATTGATCCTCTATCTCATTGCGCACCGGTTGCGGCAGGGTGTTGTACCACGCCAGGTAACGTTTCATCGGTAACAAACCACCGGCACCCTCTTCAGTACCGAGACCGGGCAGTTCGGTGTATGACAACTCACGATGAAACGGCCTTAACATCAGACCGGTGCGATCGATAAACCACTGTTCCGGTTTTGTTTCAACGCGGTAGTCCGCCGCTTTCAAGGTTTTAAAAATAGAGGCGAGACTGGTGGGCACATTGAGAAAAGAGGCACTGGCGTTCTTTTCCCCGGCTGGATAGTTATAAAACATAATGGCCACTTTTTTCTCGCCATTGGCCTTGTGTTTCAATGCGGCAAGTTTCAGCGCTTTGCTAACGACGTTATCGAGTTGGTAGTCGATGGGCGTCTGTGTTTTGTCTTCTGTGCGGGCTGATATAACCATGGGATCAATGACGCCGGCAATCTCCGGCATAGTGAGATAAAACGGTGTCGCTTGTGCCGGAATACCGGCCTGATCCACTTCCCACTCACTTTGGCCACCCCTGGTGTAGGGCAGCACTTGCAGCACCGGCACGCCCAGTGCTTCATACTCATTGCGGCGCTTGTCGGCCCAGTGGATAATGCGAGTATTGATGATGTTATCCACGGCAACATTTCCGTCGATACTTAACAAATCAATATATTCGCCTTCGCCATTACCGGGGTAATAAAACGGCACCGCGATACTACCACGCAGTTCGATGGCTTTAATAAAGGCATCAATGATCTGCGTCTCAGCGGCGGCGATGGTTTCGCGAGACATGGCGATGCCAATAAAGGGTGTGCCATCCTTGGCACGTTTCCATTCCTTGTAATCAACCAGATTGTTGAACACAGTCTTTTCATACTCGGGGTGATAGATGCCGAGTTTGGGAAAGATGATGGGCGGTAAAGCGTGTTCACTGCCTGACTCGAACAGATCGTTTTCGAGAAACACCAACATGCGCCGCAGGTTCTCTTCACCACCGTTATAGTAATAGCCAAACAGTGCCTGGCTTTGATCCGAAGAGATACCCTTACGAAGCTTGCTTTCCTGGGTCACTTTTACCGGCAAAAAGCGCCGCTTTTCATCTGCCTGAACCAGCGTTTCAAATCGTGCGTAATCCTTCTCCGCCTCTCTGCCACTCACCGAATCGAAGATCACTAAATCGTAGGGGGCCACCAGAGCCGATAGCGAGTCGCCCTCTTCAAGGGTGCGCAGATATTTGTAATTGACTTTAAAACGCGGCTGCTCTGAAGCGAGGCGACTGACGAGTTGTAATTTACCTTCGGTGACATGATTCGTTGCCAAAACCAGAATAGAGCGCTCGACGTTTTTTGTTGCACTCTTTGTCGCACTCTGGGCTGGCTGCCAAAGCGTCGTTAAGACTGCCAGCAACGCAATCAATAATGTTTGTTTCAAACTCATAACTTTTCTCTCAATTCACAATGTCAATTCAAAGAATCGAGCACAGGAAACTCTTCGTCCGGCGACCCGATCTCTATTTTCAATTCATCCACAATCATCTTGGCACCGCGCCAGAACTCCAGGATGTGACCGTCCACAAGGTCATCGAATTTTTTGCAATCGGTAATAGCGCCCGACACCAAACGATCTAGTTCACCCACACGCTCTTTTGTCATCACCATGTCACTCCTTTTTATTTTCCGGTACATAGATCATCGATCCGTCTTCCATGCGATACGCCACACCAGCGCGCATGCCTTCGCCCTGACCAATGTCGCCACTCGATTTATAGTGTTCGATCTTCTCGCCATTTTTGACGATCATCTCCATGTTCGCCTGACCGGCGTTTTTGATGACGGTGACATCCTCGGCAGTGAAAGGATTGAGCGGATTCTGGGCGATGGCGATGAGCAGCGCCGCGATCACCACTAAAAACACATCCACCATATTAGTGACGGAAAGCATCGGATTAAGCTCTTCATCTTCATCCAGTAGCTGTTTCATGCCTGTGCCTCCTTTTTCGCCAAACAGGTTTTCAGGTCATTCAACTCAGCAACGAACCAGCGCTTTTTAACACTAGCGGTCCAGAAGGTGATGGAGGCAGCCATGAGACCAAAGATTACGGCGGCAAAAGCAACGATAAGATTTTCGCTAATGCCCTGGATATTGCCATCAGCCAGGGCTTTCAAAGCAGGCCCCATGGGGATCATGGTGGCCACCAACCCAAGCATCGGCGCAATACGAGTGACAATGCGCTGCTTTTCCAACGCTTTGAGGGCATATATTTCAAGGTCCGTCGCCGTTTTACCGCTGTTGCCCTGGTAGTGGCTAAACAGCCGGTAGCCTTTCACCGGCCGAGGTCGTAAGGTGGGTTCATCGCCCGCCAATGAACGGATCGCCTGGTAGTAGTGGCGACCGTTGCGTCTTCTTTGCAGATACTGGGCGGCAAAACAGCCGAGGACAAAAAATGCGTAAAAAAACAGCAGGGTGATCACCACCAATACCGGTGGCAGTAACAACCCTGAGACCTGGTACATCAACGCTTCGATTGTTGCGATATTCATACTATATTTCTCCTTGTATTGTCGTAATATAAAGCCCGGCTCCCCACACATCGTTTTAGAGTGGGTATTCTGTGCGGCCCCTTACGGGAGGTTGGGAGGTCGCACAGGGGAGAACTGAGGAGCCGGGACATAACTGTTTACAGACCCTCGTAACGAAACTTGATCATGCCGCTGGTACCGGCCTCATCATAGAAACTGAGAATTTGTAGCTTGTATTGCGCCGAGCCGGTATCAATGGCGTAGACGCGGTAGTTGGGCCAGAGTTTGTTGTTGCCCTGAAGGCTGTAGGCGTACCAGGTATTGTCCTTAAAAAGGCCGCCAGCACTGTCTTGCCCGTACATTTCGCTAATGACCGTTCCACTGGTATTGATCGTGCCGCTGAGATAGTCCGCAATCGCCGTTGAGTCAAACGAACCAAATGCCCCGCCACTGCCACTACCGGATACACCGCCGTTGGTCCAGATATTCCAGGACTGACCCGCGACTTCTACCTTGATATCCCAGTCGGCAGCGGCTGTGGTGCAGTCCACTTCCGCTGTGATATCGATATCGAAACACCGACTACCACCCGCAGCACCAATGGCGGCCGTCCATTGAGTTGCTGTGGTTGAAAATGCACTATCCGCCACACCCTGAATGAAGAGATCCAGCCTGATATCACGACTCGCCTGTACGATATTGGTGACATTGAATTTGGCGTAGCTATTGGCGGCGGCCGACTTGATCAGCCACCATTTATCTGGGTTGGCGGAAACAGCATGGGTGGGAGGGCCAGCGTAGAGCCACCAACCTTCGCTGCTGCCATCACCTTTGATGTAAGGAATATTGCGATCCTCCACAAAAGTGAGTCCATTGATACTAGTAACGCCATCTAGCGCCGCCAGCTCGCTTGCAGCGCTTGCATTGAGAAAAACTGAACTATTGGGGTCACCATTGACATCGTAAAAATCATCCTGAGCATCAGCAACCGCACCCTTGACACCAGCTGGTCCTGAAACGCCCGAATTTAACTTGAAGTTCGTGCGTTTGAAACCTATGTGCCAATCACTGGACGTTTCCGCCTCGGCGTCAGTCAATTCAACCACCTGCTCTGTTCCCAGATTGAAGTAGGTGTATTTATTGGCGGGGTCATCGGCCGCCACGCCACGACCACCGGCAGTGGCGTCAATCTGTTTAGTGATAACACCCTCTGGGTTATCCGGACTGTTGTTGGCCTGGGGGTCGTTGTCGTTGTTACCGCCGCCGCATCCAGATAGGGAGCCAACGGCAAGGACGATCAACGCCGGGCCGATTAACGGCTGTTTCGCTGCTTTCATTTTTAATGTACTCCTTTATTTCGTGGTTTCGGCAACGCCGGATTCCGCCGTGCTTCCGCCACCGTCCGTCGGTGCTGTAACGCTTGGCTGAGCAGTAACTTCACTGCTCGCGTCAGCGAAGAATCCGCTATACACACCCGCTGCCAACACAGATGCGCTGACGACAGCACATACGGCGACAATCGAATAAACAAGTTTGGGTTTTGCAATTTTCATGGAGTTTTCTCCTTCAGGGTTGTTGCTATAAAAGTGATCTCGACGTACGGCTTAGCCCTCAACACGCAGCCCGAGATAGACAAAACGACCTGCCACTGGCCGATTGTCATGGACGGTATTTGGGTCTCGATGCTCGTCGGTAAGGTTGTCGATACCGCCAAACACCTTGAGCCCCTTACTAACGGCCTGGGTCAGTTTTACATCCCAGGTGGTCCAGGCTGGTGACTCCAGCGTGTTTTCACTATTGAAGTATTCCTCGCTCTGGTAAACGCCACGCAGAGTCAATGTGGTGCCCCACGCTTTGTTTTCGTAATCGGCACCCAACCTGAGCTGGTGACGGGGACGCTCTTTGAGTGTTTTACCCGTATCGCGGTCTTCGCTGTCGAGCAGGGTGTAACTGCCTTTCATTTCAAAACGGCCCAGATAGAGGTTACCGCTGAGTTCTACGCCCTGGGTCAGGGCACGGGCAAAGTTCTGGTAATCAAGAATACTCAAGCCAGTCTGCGCCGATTTTTCAGGATTGCTGCGGGTATCAATGAGATTTTTGATGCGGTTGTGAAACAGGGTGAGATCGGCGCGAAATTTCCCCGGCCGCGCGAACTCAATGCCGAGCTGGTAGCTGTCGGAGCTCTCCGGCTCCAGTTCGTCATTGCCGATGACCATGTAACCCAGATGACTGTGGTCGAAAACGAAAAAACGCTCCTTCAGATTGGGTACCCGGTAACCACGACCCACTCCCATACGTATGTTGGTGGTGATATCAGCAAACCACGTCGGCGTAAACATGGCGTTGATCTTAGGCGCGGCGTAAAAACCAAAATCGCTGTCATCCTGCACCCGGATGCCAGGCACCAACTCCCACTGTTCACCGATGAAAATATCATCTTGCAGGTAGGCCTCGACGTTGCGTTTATCCTTGCCATCTACCTCGGTGATGCGACTTTCGCCTACCTTGTCCTGATACTGGTCAAGTGTTGCTTGGCCAAGTAGTAGTCCCGAAGTGAATACGTGATTTTTTCCCCAGGGTTTGTCCCACTGCAGTTCGGCCCGATAGAGATCAATTTCCGCCGTACGTTCCTGTTCTACCTCCGGTGTAACGATGACATCCTGCTGGGTGACAGCACGCCAGTTGTCCTGCAGCAGCCAGCCGCGCAACCGTCCGCCATCATGCAATGTGTGATCGACGCCCACCGTGGCATGAATCCGCCGGGCGTCCTCATTTTTCTTGCGCTTGATTTCGCCGACACCGGGGGCAAAGCTTGAAACATTGTTGCTGATGTCCTCTCGGTAGTAACGCGGTGCGATATAAACTTCGGTTTTGTCATCAGGCATCCAGGCCAGGCGCAAATCAACATTGGCTTTTTTCCCCTCCTCACCTTCTGTTCGGAAGGTGTCTGGGTCAAGGGTGTAGCCGTCCTTATCGCGCAAACTGCCATTGAACTGTGCATACCAGTCGGACCGCTTGAGCGCCAGGTTGGCCGACAGGTGACGGGTGGTAATATCGCTGGAATCTCCGCTCAGGTTTTTATTACCGTAGCTGCCCCCGTCCAGGCTCACCTGGTAACTCAGCGGTCGGATCGGCTTACGGGTAATGACGTTAATGACCCCGCCCATGGCGTTGCTACCGTACAGGGCGGACGTAGCACCCTTGACGATTTCAATACGTTCGATGGATGCCGTGCCGATCTGGCTAAGATCGACCGAAGAACCCGTGCTGGGCGTGACAGGCTCGCCGTCAAGCACCACCAGTACCCGGTCAGAATCCATCCCTTGCAACCACACCTCGTAGCCGCTCTTGCCATGAATAGGCTTGAGCAATAGGCCGGGCACATCCTCCAGCGCCTCTTTGAGGTCGCGGGCGTGGGTCTTCTCGATCTCCTCGCGGCTCACTACTTCGGTGCGCACCGGTGCCTCAAGCACCGGCTTTTCGGTGCGGGTACCGGTGACCACCACCTCATTCAACTCAAACGCATCATCAGCCAACGCCGCCGTCATCCCGAGCGGGAGCAGCAGGACTGCATTAACCAACCTAACTAATACGCGCCCACAAACAATAGGCATAAAAAACCTCCGCAAACAAAAGTGCCTGACCCAGTCAAACTGGATAAGTGCCTTCACGAAATTTTTCTACAAAATGCATAGAAAAATATTTCTAAGGCACTAAACCAAAAAACAACTACTGGCTGGCTACCTTTGCACCCTGTCTGGAGGTTAGGGGCGGAGTGGCTGGCTAATCCCGCCAAAGAATCTCTCCTTTGGCGCTGTAAAAAACTTTATATCTTCTAATGTGTCACGGCGGACACTCGCGAAAATTCGTGAACACCTTGGGTAAAGGCGGATAAACTTGACTGAGACAGCAACATCAAATGTTTACCATAGCGTTTGCAATCACGCTTGATCCGATGGACTGCGTCATGACTTACACAGTCCATCGGGCAAAGCACCGCGTCGACCTGGCTCAACAAGGCATCCAGTCGTTGAGGGCTTTCCTCCCGCCCACCATCGTGATGCATAAAACGGCCGTTTTGTTGTTCCACCAAGGTACGAAAATGAGCACAGAGTCGATTACGTCCCCCTACATAGAGGATGCAGCGCCCAGCAAGATCAATCTTTTGCCTACACGCCCCACTCTTTTCGCATGAAACATGCTGGATGGATAGGGCGTTTTCCAACGCATTTTCCAACGCGCTCCGCTCAGCGGTTAACGCTAATAGCTGGCTTTCAATATGCGCGTTTTTGACATGACAGGCATCTGCAAGCGCCGCTTGCTCTGCCGCATCTGCCTCGGCCCGCTCTGCACGTACATTTGCACTTTCGAGCTTGTCGGCATACGCCTTTACCTGCAAACGCAAGTGGCGTAACATCTCGCCACTCTCCAGTGACTTAATTTTCTCTTCAGCCTCCTGAAGTTTTTTTTCATTCTGTAATGCCTTATGCAAACGCTTATTCAGTGTTTCAATAATTCCATCTTTTTTTCGTGTCCGACGCAGCAGCTCTGTATGAGACTGGGCAATTTCTTGTTCCAGCTTAGGCACGCGTCGCCGCAGCTGTGTAAGCACCTGCATGTCGAGACGAATGGATGCGCCTGACAGGTGGGAGAGCATGTGTACTTCGCCGTACACTTGAAAAAGCAACGCTTCCGAAGCACGAGGATGGGTCAGCACAGACCAGAATGCGGCCGCTATTTCCCCTTGAGAAACGGCCTCATTCCATAAACCTTTCAGATGCTCCGAACTATCTGCTTGCTCAAAGTGCTGTATTGACGCTTTATATTTACGGTCGAGATATTTAGCCGCTGGACGCGCGGCCTGAGCATCAGCAAGGATGGCAACAAAACTGGTATGCAGTTCATAGTCGCTAACAGGCCCCTTTGTTTCTACCTGACATTTTCGACAAAATCGGCGCATCTCATCCAGCGTGAAACAGGTGCCCGCAATACTGCAATGAAAGCGGTGCTCAAGCTCCCAAACTTTTTTCCGCCGCAAACCAAAACGTTTATTAACGGAAGATTCGAAGCCAACCTCACTTGTTAATGATTCCAGGCTGATACACATAAAAAACCTCCTAAAAAAGCATCCAAACCACTGTTCCTGGCTGGCTACCTTTGCTGGGAGGCATGGGTTGGCTGGCTTTTTCAATTCGATAGCAATGGGGCACACGCGGTGCACCCGACATCTACTTCGTAAGAATCAATTTCCCTTTACTGGTCACCCGCAAGCGGTACTCTTCACCGCTGTGTTCAATCACAAGCTCACGTCGCCCCACCAGCAATTCATCGCTCGTCATGCGCCGCATGGTGGGGACATCACAGGATCGTGACGCCCCCGCGGCTTGGGGGGAGGAAACTTTTGGCTTATTAGAATTATTCATCTCTGCAACTTTAGTAACGAAACGGCGCTATTTTTCGCATCGGTGTTTTCCGTCTCTGTAGAAAAAATGAACCCCTGAGTTTCAATCAAAGCATCTTGATCAACGCATGTGGCGCATTCGATACACTCATCGCCGAAATGTGGTGACTTGGCTCGCTGGAGCAAGCCAAGTCGGTCGGCACAGGAGAGCAAAAACAACCGCTTAAACAAACTCTGCCAGTTACGCTCACCAGTGGCAGAGTTATCGCCCCGCCAATGGAAGCGCTCCTCGCCTGTCACCGGATCAATCAGTGTCAACGAGGGGGCTCCTCGATCCAGCCGGGCGTCGATCATATAAGTCATCAACAGTTCTCCTTTGATTTCTAACTGTCTGTTTCCGCCTGGCTGAGTTAAGCCCGTCTAAGGGCAAAACCGTGCTGGGTACCTCTCAATTTCTTTGTGAATGATAATGAGAATGATTTGTATTTGCAACTATTAATTTGCACAATAGTCACAACCTCATTCTTTTCTTTGCTACAGCTCACAAGGAACAGGGTCGAACATTGAACCCTTGGCTAATCAGAAAAAGGGGAATAATTCTTTAAATACCAGCAAGATAGGGAGAACTCATCGAGCATCACGCAGCACGTTTCTCAACGCAAATACCCACTCTGGAAAGCGTAAAAATACCGGCACACCGGCATTCCATTCCATGCTTTCTGAAACCGTGTACTGGGCGGACAAGCCCCATAAACGCCATTTTCCTTTTTAAACAAAGTCGTCACGGACCACATGAATACCCCCTCATCTGTCCACCGCAGGGCGTTGGAGGGTGCCAACCGGCACCGCTTACCAACACGCCCAATTAGGGTTTAGGAGAGGGACCTATGAACCATGATCTCGATTTTTCTCGCATCAACTTCGAATATTTGCTCCAAGCACGTAATGTCGCCAAACAGCACCCAGAAATGGCTGCGAGCTTACTGGGGATTCCACCAGAGACGATTCGATTGCTTGCCAAAACACCCCCCGATGTATTGGGACAAATTCATCAGATTAGAGCTCCGCTACTGACACCAAGGCAGGGAGCAAGGTGGTGGCAACATTTGTTCTTGGCAATGAACAGAAACGAACCTGAAGAAATCGAATGCGTATTAAAACACGCCGCCCTCATCTCCGCGTTGAAATCGGAAGGAAACATGCCTCGAACACGGTGCGAGTGTAATTCGGCAGATCAAAACGCGTAAAGGCTATCCAATCAGCCACAAGCAAGCGTTATTGCATCAGTTTATTGAAGCGAAAAAAGGGGGCCTAAAAGTGCCCCTTAGGGGCTACATTGCCGGGTTTTTAACGTTATCCATTCTGACTAACATTGGACATATCTAGTGCCCGAACGAAAACCCAATAAACATCGCTGCAACAGTTTAAAATGATCAAGTGTTAATCACTCGCATGTGTTGACTTATCGGTTTTCAACGTCAAATGGAATAGTAAGAAAGACGCTGGTTATTTTTAGTGTATATCGCTGATTTTAGGCAATACCAATCCTGCCAAACGACATTTTAAAATACAATTGCTTGGTTGTTGCGTCAGGCAGCTAAACGCAGGTTTTCCTGCCGTCGCTCAGCGCGTTTTAATCGAGCCAGTTCCTCACGCTTCAACAGTAAACCAATGCGATGAACATTCGTTGCCACAATCGATAAAGCCACATGTCGTTCAAATCCCTCTCGACCATATGACAAACATCGATCTAGTCCTCGAACTTCCAAATTGTTGATGCAAGCTTCAACGGCCGAATGTTGACGACGTGCTACTCCGAATTTTTCACTTTCTTGCCAGGCTTTTTCTGCTTTGTTGCATCGTCCTTTTTTGGGTAAGACGACGTTGTCCAGCAATTCATTTAGTTCAGGAATATTGTTTTTCGAATAAAAACCCTTATCAAAGCTACATTGTGTGATCGTCGGAAATCGTTTTAGTGCGTCCGCTATCATCGGCACTGCCACTTTATCATCGGTTTCCTTCCACATCACTCGGTGATGTAGAATGAATTGATATTGATCTTCTAGCACACAAACGCGCACACCCAACTCGACGGGTACGCCGGCTTTTCCTTTCGCTATCCATTCTGTATGTTCTTCGAAAATCGAAAATACTTTTTCGTCATGAGGAATGGTTTCTCCGTTCAATACGCGTCGACGTATTTGATCGATTTGTCGTTCTGCATGCGCTATATAGAGATGTATTTGTTCAATCGCCGATAAGTTGTTCAGCGTCACGATGTCTTTTAACGTCTGCTGGCTTCGTTGAATGGTACTCTCAGAGAGCGCCAAATAGTCGCGATAGGCTTGATGAACTTCTTCAGAACGTAGCGCTACTTTTTCTTCATTTTTCGACGTAGAATATTTTATTTTCTGTGCTTTGCGAAAAAGCTTCTTCACTTGTTTCACATTGAACTGATATTGTCGCCAGTCACTGATTTTTTCCGATTCACAAAGTTGCCCGGTTAAACCGATCACTTTACGCATGGCATCCCACAACAAATTTATATCTGTTGGATAGTGCACATCCGTTTCAACCACAAAGGAGTCACACCGCGTTCGTAATTCGTCGCCAGGCTTTTTTTTTACCACTTCATGACCGGCTTCAACAATGACTTGATTGAAATCGGCGAGTACTGAAGGTTTGAGTTTTGAAACATTATCAATGATGGTTTGTAATTTATAACTAGTCGTGTCTGCCCAGTCAGCATGACCTAACATCTGGCGAATGGTGTTGTGCTCATTGGCCAATTCTTGTAGCCGATCAAAATCACAGTTCAGCCCGAGTTTTAAGGTAGCCAGCACGAATATTTTCCACAGCTTCATGCCGGGTCGACCAACAACTGTGCTGACGGAAGGATTAAGTGTTTTTTCCAGCGCGGAAAATACTTTTTCTCTCACTGCTTCGGTGACATAAATGTATTGCAATCCTCTAAGAACGGCGGGGATATCATTGCGTGAACGTGAGTCAATTTTGATGTCAGTGATGTTAACTTCACCGAAATGAAGTTGGGGGTTTTGCACGATGCGCATCCAGTCAATCCTCGAAGTTTATTAAAAAAATCACCATAAAATCCGTTTTTCTGGGGAATATGATTTTATATGGCATCTATTCTAGCTATCTTCGCATTGGAATTGAAGTGATTTTCTAAGGGCGATCAACGAGTTGGGAGTTTTCGTGCGGGCACTAACTAAGGAGTACAACCAATGAAAAAACACTTGTTAATATTCTGGCATTGGTCATTATTGCTTTTACGTCGCTCCCCGGCCTGGCAGATACGGACGAAGCTAAAACCATGCTCTTTCATTTAAAGACCAGCCTCAAACACGATGATGCGCAAATCTGCGTCGCCTATAACGCAATCTGGGCAGCACTAGCTGAAGGATTGGAGGTTAAGGTGTTGGTGGATGCAGATGCGATCAACACCTTCAAAAAAGGCTGGCGCGGCAAAGATGATATTGAAGCCTACAAGATTCCAGAAAATCTACGCCAAGCACTTGCCGAGCAATTCACCAATAACAAACTGGATGAGATACCGAAAACTTATGGAGAGTTTCTGAATCTTCTGCACGACAAAGGCGCAAAGTTTTACGTCAACAGTTCGTTCTTGGTCGTCGCCAAAATTGAAGACCAACTGGGTACGGTGCAAAACCTATCGGCACAGTTTTTCATACCTGTCGCGCTGAAAGAGATGATGCGCCTGCGCACTGGGGCGGATTATTACATGGTATATTGAGTCTCTAATTTCATAGATTCAATGCCCATGGTGGCTGGAACGCACGTCACGCAGCTCAGCCTGAAAAGTCATTCTCCGTCCATTGGAAAAATGCAAGGTGAGAGACACAGAGTTGCCGGGGCGAAGCGATCGATCCAATCCCCACAACATCAAGTGCATGCCACCCGGTTCGAGTTTGATTTTTTCGCCTGGCGCAATATCCAGGGATATAAGCTGGCGCATGGTCATTCTTCCATCCACGCTGGCAGACTGATGAAGTTCGACTTTTTCCGTGACCGGACTGCTAATACCTGCCAGCGTAACTGTAGTGTTACCCCTGTTAGTCGCTCAAAAAAACCGGCTGTCACCTTAACAACGGGCGGAGCGCTATTCACGTAGGCATGGGTAACTTGGACGGCCATTACCTCTTCATCATCGGCATGGACGAAGCCGATGGGGATCACACTCAATAGCAGCACCCATGCAATCATTAAATACTTCATAACTTCACCTTCAGCGCATTACGAAGGCTCTTCACAATTTCTTCCGGAAAACTTTCGTGAACAAGCAGATCACGAACGTTGCCCTGTGGGTCGATGACATAAACGAAAGCCATATGTCCCACAATGTAGTCATCACCTTCCCCTTCATGTTTCCGGTTGTAATCGGAACGGTAAAGCGCCGCAACCTTACCCAGTTCATCGTGACTGCCGGTAACACCGATGATATTGGGGTGAAAATAGGCCGTATATTCTTTGAGTGTCTGCGGGGTATCGCGTTCAGGATCAATACTAACCAGCAAGCCCCTCACCCGCGCCTGCTCCTCCTCAGTCAACTGGTTAAAAGCCCGGCCCCAATTAGCCATTGTCATGGGACAAACATCGGGACAGTTGGTGTAACCGAAATAGATCAACACCACCCTGCCTCGAAAATCTTGCAAAGCCACCGATCCATCTGCCGATTGCAGGGTAAAATCACCGCCCATGCCCTGGAGATGCTGGGGGATGGGTGCGGGTTGTGAGTTTATCCACCACCATGCACCACCTCCGCCGACGGCGATGAGGCCGATACTGATCATGATCCAGGTCCAGACTTTACTTCTCGACACCATACAATAATTCTCCTCTTGTTTCGTGGCCTTGCTTACCCATCATCCGATTAACCCTCAGCCATTCCTTCAATCCGGATCGCCTGATCGATCTCGATGACATAAATCCATCCGGCATCTTCCTGGCCGGTTCGCGCGTGTTCACGAATTAGTCGGATCGCTTTATCCACCTGTGCTTCCTCACACACCAGTTCCAGCTTCATCTCAGTAATGACCGCCGCACCTAACTCGACGGAGTAGTCTTGTTCTTTACTATCCAGCGCTTTGAGCATCCCTTTAACATCGACGATGGACAGGTTGCTAAAACCAGCCCCCTTGAGGGCGTGGATGACATCGGTAATACGGTTGCGGTGGATAAAGGCTTTGATCTCTTTCATGATTGTTCTCCTGATAATTTCGGGAAACCGTGCTCCCTCATCGCGTGAGGAAGCACAACTAAATTGAACGACAACTACTTCTGTTTGCGTGTCTCCATCCACTCATAAATCACCGGCAATAATATAAGCGTTAACAGGGTGGAAGTAATCAGGCCGCCGACCACCACAGTCGCCAGGGGCCGTTGGGTTTCGGCACCGACGCCACTGGAGAGCAGCATCGGCACCAGGCCGAGAATGGCGACGCTGGCGGTCATCATCACTGGCCGCAGCCGCATCTCCGCGCCTTTGCGCACCGCGTCGTAGACGGACAGCCCCTTCTCCCGTAGCT
>Ga0316204_10001533_pt1 | contig 61142 bp, 53 predicted proteins | sample 6monrhotite_MG_2_FD_205661 | JGI IMG/M metagenome (GOLD analysis project Ga0316204, IMG submission 205661) | Microbial mat bacterial communities from mineral coupon in-situ incubated in ocean water Damariscotta River, Maine, United States -... | ecosystem: Environmental > Aquatic > Marine >...
GGGGCCGCGCAGCTCTTCCATGATCTGCGCCACGCGATCTTCGCCCAGCGCCTTGTTCAGCAACCGTTCGGTGCTGTCGTAGGAGCCCACCAGGGACCCGGTGTTTGACAGCTGGTCGGCGAAGTCCAAAAACAGGCGTTCCACCACCTTCGAGTTGACCGAGCCAAGGCCTGACATGATTTGTGACAGTTCGCGAATTTCTTCGTCGTCCATCAACTCGAACAACGCCGACGATTGGACATCATCCAAAGACAGCATAAAGATCGCCGCCTTTTGCGGGCCGGATAGGCTGCGATAATCGTCTTTGATGGTGGCCATTTAAGCTGTTACCTGCATCAAAACGTTAGCCTTCTTGATAGAGCCAGTTGCGGACAATGGAGAGCGCCTCGTCTGGGTGCTTCTCGACGATTTCACCGACCTTCTTCACGCTGGATGCCTTCACACGGCCTTCCACACGATCAATGTCGATCAGTTCTTCGAACATATCTTCATCCGCAGATACGTCTGGTGAAGGCGGCGCGGCCAGCGCACCGGCGGCCAGCTGCGCTTGGTCGGCAATCATGCGCCCGCCCTCGGCCATGGCACCCATGGCGCTTGGCAAGGCTTCAAAGGCGCGGCTGATCAGCGGTCTCACCACCAGCAAAATCACCAAGATTGAGAGGATCAGGATCACCAGCATTTCTGCGATTTGCAGCAGGTCTTGCTTTTGGAAACCGAAGAATAGGTCGAGTGTCGGTTGAGGCGGCAGTTCCACGTCGGCGAAGCGCATGTTGATAACTTCGACAACATCGCCGCGGGCCTGGTCGTAACCAATGGTTCCCTTCACCAGGGACGCAATCATGTCCATTTCTTCCTGGGTACGCGCACGATAGACGCGATCATCATTTTCATCCAGTTCGTAGGCACCATCCACCAAAACGGCGACCGATAGGCGGTTAATAATGCCGGTGTCGCGGACTTGGTTTACAATTTTCTTGGAAATTTCAAAATTGACATTTTCTTCCGTGCGCGCGTCGGCCATGTTGCGCGTTGCGGTGCCGTTGGCCCCGCCGGGATCTGGCAGGTTGTTGCCGACCGTCACGGCCTGGGGGTCTTGATCCTTAGACGACGTGCTTTGTTCGATGCTCTGGGTGGAACGCACCACCTGACCGTCGGGGTCGAAGATTTCTTCGTTGGTGGTGATGCGGTCAAAGTCCATGTCGGCGGTGATCTCGGCGCGAACTTTGCCGAAGCCCATGGATTTTTCAAGCAGCTTTTCAATTGTGCGCCCCGTTTCCAATTCGAACCTGCGGCGGCGTTCATCGGCCCGCTGGGTGATCTGGCCGGGTGAGTTTGGATCGCCTTCAAAGCCGCGCGCCAGCAGCTCGCCCTTGCTATCAACAATCGAAATGGAGCGCGGTAACAGGCCGGGGACGGCGGCGGCGACCAAGTGTTGCACGGCTGAAACCTGGGCATTGTCGAGGCGCATCGTGCCACGCATCTGCAAGAAAATAGACGCGCTGGGCTCTGTCTTTTGGCGCTGGAACAGCTCGCGTTTGGGCATAACCAAATGCACCCGCGAATTGCGCACATTGGTTAGGGCATCAATGGTGCGCGCCAACTCACCTTCGAGCGCACGCACCAAATTGACGTTTTGCTGGAAACTGGTGGTGCCGAGCGAGCCTTGCTTGTCGAAAATCTCGTATCCGATAACGGAGCCGCTTGCGGGTAGGCCCTGGTCGGCCATTTGCAGACGGACCTGCGCAATTTGGGCTCCGGGGACAAATATCTGGGTGCCGTTGGAGCGCAATTCGTAAGGAATGTTACGGGTTTGCAGCTGGGCGATGATACTGGCCTGGTCCGGCCCTTCCAGATTGCCGTACAGCAGTTCCATGCTCGGCGTGGTAAAACGCGTCGCCAGATAGACGAAGAAGCCGAGCATGCCAAACAGCACGACGCCCATAATGGCGAGCCTCATCGGCCCAAGGTTGCGAAGGGTTTGCAGTAACGTGTCCAAGAGTAACCTCTTATGCCAATTGCCGGGTCTATGGACCGTCCCTTCTGGACCGTCGATTTTTTGGTGATGGATGTCGCGCGTTATCAAGGCGCGCGACGATCTTGCCTCTCCACACTCTAGGCTAATGAGGTGATGGTGAATAACTGGTTAAGACGTCGGCAAAAATTGCCTAGTCGTCAATGGGTTAAACTTGGAACCATATGCACGGGGGGCGATCACCCGTATTGGCGACGGCTGCGGTACTCTTTCACCCGGGTCGCCATCAAGCCCTTCGCGCCATAGCGGTCAAATAGGGACTGCCAGGCCAGAAATTCGTCCACCGACATGGCGTAGATTTCACAGGCGCGATCAAGCGTTAGGCGCCCGGTCCGTACGGCCTCAACCACCTGTGCCTTACGTTTGGTGTCCCAGCGCCGTGTTTTGGGTGAGGGGAGCCCGCTTAGGTCATCCTCAGGCGTAAGGGGCGCACTCGCAACCGAAATGGGCGTTATGGTGTGATGGATGTCTGTGTTTTCAGTCATTGCCTGCCTTGTCTGTGCTCTGTTCTGGAACGTGAGGCTTCGAAATGCTCCGGAGCTTCTGCCACCGCTTGTGGGTGAGCATACGGGGGTGTTTCTTAAGATCAGGCTAAGGCAACCGGGGGCGGGAACGCAGGCATAAAAAAAGCCGCTAAAAGCGACCACACTCAATTATTAAAAAAGTTTGAAAAAAGAACTCAGAAATTAGCGTTATGCACTCACATCAAGTTTAGTGCCCCGAGTGGCCGGTTCAGCGGCAACAGCGGCGTTAACCGGGTCTTCTTCACCCTTATTGGCCACAGCATTAAGCTTCGATTTTTCAACGTCAACAACATCGGCAGCCGCTTTCCGCCTCAATTCGCTGAGCTTACGCGCTTCCTCAGCGTTCTTTTCCTGAAGGCGCCTCTCAGCATCTTCTTTGAACGCAGTACTGCTCTCTGCTACAGCGCGCGATACCACGCTCATAACAGACTGCTTCGCAGCTTCTTGCGTATGCATTTGCATGTTCAACATCATTCTGACGCTTTCCAAACTGCCTACTAAGCCAACCCCACGTTCTTGCGGAGAGCAAACGGGCCAGACGAAATCCTACACAGCATAATAATGCGGTTTTCCGCAGAAATGCAAGGGGTATTTATAAAAAATTCATCATTCGGGAAGCGAGACCCCAAAAAAATGGGCAGCTTTCTGCTGCCCATTCTTAGATAGATGTTTAATTTCAGTCACCTGGGGTTACTTAACGTTTGACCCTCATCAACTCTTCGAGCATTTGATCGGCGGTCGAAATAATCTTGGTACTGGCGGAATAGGCGCGCTGCACGACGATCATGTTGGTGAATTCCGCACCGATATCGACCGTAGAGGCTTCCAAGGCGCCCTGGACAACCTGTCCTGCGGGGCCTGAGTCCGCCACACGGAGCGTGTAATCGCCGGAATTCTGACTGGCGCTCCAGACGTTGCCCGATTTACTGTCCAACTGGTTCGGGTTGACGAAGGTGGCGATCGGAATTTTAAAGATTTTGCGTGTTTCGCCGTTATCGAACAAGGCGGTTACCAAGCCATCCTGGCCGATGGTTACCCCGGCAAAGGTACCAAACTTGGACCCGTTCTGGGTGATGAAGGCCGGTGTGAACTCTGCACCGAACTGGGTCAGGCCGTTGGCTTCGAGAACGGTACCGAAGTCCAGGGTGATACGGCTGCCTTCACCGGTGGCGTTACTCATGTTATTGGCACCATCGGTGAAGTTGAGGATTTCAACCGCACCGATGTTAAAGGCGGAGGGCAGGCCATCGGCGTTGAAGATGATACTCGCCGCCGTGGCCACCGGGATGGTGGTGGAGGTATAGGCGGTGCCATTGCCGTCGGTGGGGCGCGCTGCGGCGGCGGCGATGCCCGAAGTCACCACATCGTTGGTGTCACCCGCAACGGTTTCGATATACAAGGTGTCGACCGTAGCCCCGCCCACGGCGAGGGAGCGGACCCGACCACCGGTCGTCGCCAGCACCGCGTCGTTGCCTTCAATGCTGACTTCCATGGCGGCAACCAATTGCGCCACAGTGGTAATATTCGACGGAGCGACGTTTGCCGTCGTTGTGACATTGGTGTTTGCAGCATCGATGGTGCCTGCATCAACGACGCCAGCCACAGTTGTTAGGGCCCGACCGCGTTGCGCTTCGGTCGCCGTTAAGACCACGGCATTTCCGACCACGGTCGCCGTTGCAACGGCGGCTGAGGCCGCGTTGGCATTAAACGCTGCGGCAAGGCCAGTCGCGATGTCTGCCAAGGAGGTGTCTGATGCGAGGACCGTGTAACTGACGGCAGGATTGCCGTCAACGGCGAGGGTGTATGCATCGCCTGCTTCAACGGTTCCACTTAGCGTTGCCGTGTCTACTTGAGCTGTCGCCTGTTTAATGGTTGGGGTGGCATCTCCGCCAAGGGGGACCGCATAGGCAGCTGTTTTGTAGGTGTAGGTGGTCCCATTGATGGTGATGGTATCTGTTGAATCTGTGGGCAAAGTGGTGGGAAGCTTGAACAGCGTGAAATCGCTGTAGGCGTTGTTTTGCTGCTGCACGGTGAAGGTGCCGGTCTGGTTGGTGACGGCGGCACCGGCGCTGCCCAGAGTGGAGCTGAGGTCAACGGTAATCGGTGCCACGCCGCTTTCATGGAATTCGATGGCGGTAGACACACCGGACTTGACCGCGATGCGGCTGCTTGACGCAGATGTCGGCACCTGGAAAGTGGGGTCGGTGGCCTTGACCGCAGCCACCAGATTGCTCACCACGTTGCTCAGCGTTTGCCCCGCTGCGGTGGAAATGTTTTGCCCCGCTGTGGCGCCGGTGGTGAAGGTATAGGTGTTGCCGTTGATTTTGATGGAGCTGGTCGCAGCCGGAATGGCGGTAAATTCAACCAAGCCCATGCTGTCATGGATCAACGGGGTCGTCGCGGTGTCATACAGCGTGGACACGGCGGTACCCGGCGGCGGTGCGACGGTTGCATCCCACTGGTTACCTGTGGCCGTCTTGGTATAGACGATCGACAGGTTGTTGGCGTTACCAAGTGAGTTAAAGAACTGCACATCGGTCTTGTGGGTGGTGCCGGCGGTGTCACTAGACGGTAGGTTTGCGCCGATGGCGACGTTTGTGGTCGACGCCGCAGTACCGCCCACGCGGTTCAAGTTGATGCTTTCCAGGTAATCTGTAGAGATAATGTTCTGGTTGGTCACCGTCAGGTTTGAAGCCGCGGGGACCACTGTGCCGGCGGCATCGGTGGGCCAGCCTTGCAGGTAGTACCCCTGAGAGTTTTTCAAGAAGCCTTGGTCATCTTGGATGAATGAGCCGGCGCGGGTGTAGAGATAGGGGTCCGTCACGCCCGGCACGTTGGCTTCGTTCACCACAAAGAACCCGCCACCGGACATGGAGATGTCCGTTGATGAGGTTGAGGCCTGCAGCAACCCCTGTACGTCCGTCGATTGGCGCGGTTTGGACTGCACACCACCGGCTGAATAGAACGTTGACGAGGTCTGCTTGGTCACCAGGGTCTGAAAGTTGACCGTGGTACCCTTATAGCCGACCGTACTTACGTTCGTGATGTTATCGGAGATCGCGCCCATGGCGCTCGATTGAGCCGTAAGACCGGACACTCCGGAAAATAACGCACCATATAAGCTCATTGTATCTCTCCTTCAGGGTTTGCGGCACCCGGTGCCGCGAACTGGTATTGGTTAAAACTTAAATCAATCAAGGGACTGCCGGGGCCGGAACCGGAAGCGCGGCGTCTCTAACATTCAACACTGTGTCCAGCGGTGCATCGACGGCACCCATAGACAGATTAACGAGACCGCTGTCAGCGCCCGCACCGGTGACCCGGCCATATACGGTTTGTGCGACGTTGATCAGGTTTCCATCCGGGTCCGTCGCGCTGATAATAGCGGTGTAGGGACCATCGGGAGCTATCGTTCCATCGAACTTTACGCCATCCCAATGGAAGATTTCTTTGCCCTTATCGGTACCGACTTCGCCGGTCCACACCGGACGCTCCAAGGCATCTTGAATGGTCAGCGTCGCCTTGACGGCCTTGGACTCCAGATCGTAAGAGAACTGGCCGAGGCCATTTTCTAGATTGAAGGTCGCACCTTCGGCTTCGATGTGGGTACCCAAATAGTTCACCATTGACCCCACCTGGCTGGTCTGCTGCATGCCGACCAATTTTTCCAAGTTGGCGTTCGAGTAAATCTGTTGCTCAACACTGGCGAACTGAACCAATTGCTGGGTGAAGGCGTTGGCGTCCATCGGATCCAAGGGATCTTGGTTTTTCAACTGCGCGACCAACATGTTCAGGAACTGATTAAGGTCCTTATCAAGTTTCTCTTGGGCTAATGCAGCCTTGGATGCGTTATCCAGTCCTGTTGTTTCGAGGCCTGTTGTGCCAGATATTATTGATGCCATTGTCTTGGTCCTTTATGCCGTGATGTCCACACGGTCCTCTGAAATGATATCGCGGCGCGAGGACTGCGTTTGCAGCAGCTCTTCCAGCGTCGGTTCGAGCAGGGGTTCTGCCGGAGCGGCGTTGCCCTGGGCGGATTGTCTTTCATTCGTGCCTTGGCCGTCTTGGCCGCGCATGCTGAAACTCAAATCGCTTGAGCCTAAATTCAGGCCCGCTTCGCGCAGGGCGCGTTCAAGCGCGCGCTGGTCCTGCTTCAGGAGGTCCAAGGTGTCCTTATTGTCGGCGCTGACCACCGCGGTGACGTGACCGTCCTTAGCGATCTGCAATTCCACATCAACGCGCCCGAGGTGAGCCGGTTTTAACTGGATGCGGATTTTGTCCACGCCGTCGCTGATGGCCTTGGAAATCTGTACCGTGACCTGTTCCGTCACCTGTGCGCGGGCGGATTGATGTGGCTTGGCTTGGGGCTGCGGTGCGGCGGCGGCCTGTTGCGTTTGTTGGGTGGAGCCGGACGGGGCTGCGGCCTGGGTGGTTGACGCACCTTCCGCGCCACCGGCTTTGACGGACTGGGTGGCGTTTGCCGTATCGGTGCTCTGCGCAGCCTTGCCTTCGACAGCCGTCGTAGCAGCCTTGGCGGCTTGTGCATTGGCCGCTAGGGCCTGTGCAGCCTGGGCTTGGGCTTGCTGTTGGTTCTGGGCTTGGCCGTCCGCACCGTTTTGGCCGGACGAAGTGTTTGCTGCGCCTTGTGCGCTTTGGCCCTTCGTGGCGGCCTGCGCTACGGTCGGAGTAAGGCTTTCGCCCTCGGCCTTCACGTTGGCCGGTCCGGCTAGGTTGGCGGCGGGCTTGCTGACCAAATCTTCGGACGCTTTGGTGACGTTGACCTTGACGTTCATGGCCTGATCAGCCCCCACTTTCTTGGATAGTTCGGCGGCTTGTTGCTGGGCTACGGTCGCCCCCTTGTCGCCACCCGCCTGGGTTTCGGCCTTCACGTGGGTGTTCTGTCCGGCTTGTGCTTGTGCCGTCGTGGACTTGCCCTTGGTGCCTTCGGGCTTCTGCGCTAACTCGGCACCGTCCTGGTTTGCACCACCCTCGACGGCCTTTTGACCGCCCTGGGCGTTTTGTGCGGTTTCCTGGCCTTTAGCGGCACTTTGTTTCTGTGAGCCGTCGCCGGTGACGGCTTTAGCGCCTTCGACTTTAGCGCCTTCGGCCTTAGTGGCTGCGCCTGCCAACACGTCTGTGATCGGGCCAGTGCCAGCCTGTTGGACAACGACGGCGGGAGCTTCAGCCGTGACGGCTTGTTCCGCCGTGGCTGCGTCTGAGGGGGGTGAGGCTTGCGTCTCGGCCTCGTTGTCTTGAGGAGTGTCTCCAGATGCGGCCTGCTCACTGTCCGTAGCGTCTTGAGGGCTGTCATCGGCATGTTCTGCCGGAGCATCATCGTGTGTGGCTTCGCGCGGTGCATCGCTGGCGGCGACGTCGTCATGGGCCGGGGCCGTGTCGTGCGTGTCGGCGGGGGCCTCCGCCCTGTCCTGCGGGGCGTTGTCTTGCTGGCGTGGGGCAGAAGGAATGTCTTCAATGCTGTCATAGTTATCGCGGTTATCGCGGGCGCTCGTATCGGGGGCGTCGTTTTTTGTGCGGGACTCAACCATGTTCTCGGTCTTCGCATCCAGGCGACCACCCAACGTGGTCTTGCCCTGTTCACCCGTGACCTTGCCGACTTGCTTCATACGCTCGGCAACTGCGGCGGAGAAATCCCCCATCAGCTGTTCGGCGGTGCCGCCCGTGCTTTTGCCAGCGGTACCCGTATCGACAAAGTTCTTCGTGGTTGTTGCGACGTCCATGGGAACTTACCCTCAATAATGAATTCATTCAGGTCAATACCAGCAAGGAGCGTGCCAAACGGTTGCGTTCTGGCACCGTGTTGAATTTAAAGAGAATTTATTTTTGGTGAGATGTCGCGGGGCGGCAAAAGAGTGCGCGTCAGAAATTTTTGCCCAGTCAGGTGAGCAGCTTTTGCCGTTCTTGAGATGCCAAGTCCTGAGCGACCTTTTGGAACACGTGGTTCCAATTGTGGAGTTCGCTTTGGCGAAATAGACGAGCGGTGGGATACCAGGGGCTGTCATGCCTGTTCAATAGCCAACGCCAATCGGCCGATGCTGCGAGGAGAACCCAGACGGGGCATCCCAGCGCGCCCGCAAGGTGCGCCGTGGATGTGCAGACGCTGATCACAAGGTCAAGATTGGCAATGATGGCGGCCGTGTCAGAAAAGCTATTGATGCGGCCCCCAAGATCGATGATTTCGGGTGGCAGGGGACCTTCGGCTCCATCGTAATCTTTGGCAAGACTAAACAGTTGCACAGTGTCCACGCCAAGTAAGGGCGATAGGGCCGCCAGAGGACACGAACGTTTGACGTTGTTGCGTTGCTCTGGATTTCCGCTCCAAACAATGCCGACTTTTAATGTGTCGTAGGACGCAAAGTAATCCTTCCAAGTCGCCACCCGGTCTGGGTCAGGGTAAAGATATGGCCCGGACTGGGGAATGGTGGCGAGGGTGACGCCTAGGCGTTGCGGCAAGCTCATCATATATACATGGTAATCGTGCGCGGGAACGTCCGTGTCGGAAAAGGCAATGACCGCGTCGACGCCCGGCGTACTTTTTAAGAGTTCGACAGCAGGAGCCTGAGCCGCAACCAAAACGTTCGCCCCCATGGCCTTAAGTTGGGCTGCAAAGCGCACAAACTGGAATGTGTCACCAAAGCCCTGTTCACCAATCAAAAGGATCGATTTTCCCTCAAGCGGTTCACCGTGCCACGTTGGACTGTCTAGCTTGAGGGGAGGCGGGGGGAAGGACGGTGTTTTAAAACGCCATTCATATTCTTTCCAACCTTTCGCATATTCGCCCTTGAGCAGGAGGGGGAAAGCGTAAAGTCCGTGCGTTTCGGCATTGTTCGGGTTGATCTTTAGGCAGCGTTCAAAGGCATCAATGGACTCTTCAATTTGTCCACAGGTATAGAGATGATAACCAAATTGGTTGAGTGCCTGCTCGGATTGTGGGGCAAACGTTACAGCATTTCGAAATTCCTCAATGGCCTCGTCTTCGCGCCCTCTATCGGAAAGAAATGTAGCATAGAAACCGTGTGTGGTGACGTTTGGCGTAAGCGATACCGCTTGTTTAAAGTGTGTTTCTGCTTTGTCGTTTGTGCCAATGCTTTGGTAGGTTCGGGCAATTTCAATATGGGCGTCGGGTGCATTTCCATTCACCTCAAGAGCAAGCGTTAAGGCACGTAGAGATTCATCGAACTGCGATAGTTCTCTGTGCGTAATGCCAAGCGGGATGAGAATTTCAGCGCGGTTGGGGTGAAGTCGGTTCCCTTTTTGAAGTACCACAAGAGCATCGCTCCAGTTGTTTTGAGAACGAAGTGTTTTCGAGAGGTTAATAAACAACCCTAATTCTTTACAGCCATTGTTAATGGCATGAATTAGATATTGCGTGCCGGGTTGTTCGTGCCCTGTTTGCAGGGCAAGCGTGCCAATAAGGTACAATGCATCGGGGTTGTTCGGTTCGACTTGCAGGACGCTTTCATATATAGCCTTTGCTTGAGCCAATGCCCCATCTTGGTGATGCTGGAAGCCTTGGGCCAATTGCTCGGAAATGTTCATTTTTAACTCGTTAACTCACGGAGGTTGTGTGCGCAGTATGAAGTTTATTAACAATCATTCCGGATAATGGGAGAGGAATAGGTTGATTGCAACAACACCCTAGAGTTTTAGTATGGAGAACCCCGCATGGGCGTAAGTCTAACATCTTCTGATGGCTCGCGGGGCCCAGGACTTAAAGTCCTGGCGATTATTCCCGCGCGCGGAGGAAGCAAACGCATTCTTCATAAAAATATCCGCAAATTCCATGGTCGGCCAATGCTGTCCTACTCCTTAAAGACAGCCGAAAATTCTGGATTGTTTGAGCATATTCATGTGTCTACGGATGACGACCAAATTGCGCAGGTCGCGAAGGACGCAGGTCACCCCGTAACGTTCAAACGCGATGATCGGTTGGCGGACGACCAGACGGGTGTTGTCGCAGTGTTGAAAAACGACCTCGCGGAATTTGAAAGCCTGGGCGAGACGTATGATGCTGTTGTCATGATTCTTGCGTGTGCCCCATTGCTTTTGCCAAGCGATTTAACGGGGGCGATGGACCTGTATTTGCGTCGAGGTGAAAAACATCCTGTGATGGCGGTGTGTAAATTCCCGGTTCCGCCTGAATGGGCATTTACAATGAGCGATGAGGGGGAACTTACGCCGGCAGATCCACAAGCTATTTTGCGAAATTCTCAAACCTTTCCAGAGCGTTATTTTGATGCGGCAAGTTTTATTGTTTTTCCGTCTCCTGTGCTGCGCTCTGCTGAGCCTTGCGACATACCATATATAGGTTATGAGTTGCCGCCATACCGCGCCGTTGACATTGATGTCGAGGACGATTGGCGAACAGCAGAGCTCATCTATGGTGGGCTGCTGAACGAAGCGAAATAACCTTTGGGGAAGCCTTATTAAGCCCCGTACTTCTGGTTATACTGAGTTGAAACTTCCCCACGGCCTTGAAATAGCTTAACGTTTAGACTGTAGGTCAGTGTTCAAGGTGCCCTTTAGTCGATGCATAAGCCGCTTTCTTAAATGGTAGTTTTGGCTTTTAACGAATGAAACGGAACGAGAATATGTTTGAACAAGAAATGGACGGCAGCCTCAAAGAGATTATCAATGGTTCTTCCATTCTTATCACAGGTGGCACGGGGTCGTTTGGGAAGAGATTTGTTCAACGCGTCCTTGAAAACTTTTCACCCCGTAGGTTGATCATTTTCTCACGCGATGAGTTGAAACAATATGAAATGGCTCAGCGATTCAGTGATACTGAATATCCTTGCATGCGTTATTTTCTTGGTGATGTTCGCGATATTGATCGTTTAAGAGCCGCCATGCGCAATGTCGACTATGTCATTCATGCCGCGGCGATGAAGCATGTTCCTGCGGCTGAATACAATCCCACAGAATGTATTCATACGAATGTTACGGGTGCGGAAAACCTGGTCACAGTCGCAATGGATGTAGGGGTGAAAAAATTGATCGGCTTGTCTACGGATAAGGCGGCAAACCCGATTAACCTTTATGGCGCCAGCAAACTCGCATCCGATAAGATTATGGTTGCGGGCAATAACCTCAGCGGTGCCGATGGCTGTCGTTATTCTGTTGTCCGTTATGGCAACGTGCTCGGATCGCGAGGCAGCGTTGTGCCTTTCTTCAAAAAGTTGATTGATGAAGGCACCGAGTATCTGCCAATTACAGATGAACGCATGACTCGATTCTGGATTACGCTGGATGATGGCGTTCGTTTTGTGCTGAGCAGTTTGGCGACCATGAAGGGCGGGGAAGTTTTTGTCCCCAAGATCCCCAGTTTACGGATGACCGACTTGGCCAAATTCATGGCCCCGGATATGCCGCTTAAGTTCGTCGGCATTCGTCCTGGTGAAAAGTTACACGAAATTATGATTACCGTGGATGACGCCCGCCATACATACGACCTGGGAGACCGATATGTGATCTGCCCAGAATTCCCATTCTGGAAAAAGGACTGGATGCAAGAAGGCACTTTAGTGCCGGAAGATTTCCAATATACCAGTGACAGCAATACCAAATGGCTGGACCTCGATGGGTTTAATGCAATGTTGGAAAACTGATCCGGCGGTCGGCCGCCTTTGCGGTTTTAGGCACCCTCAACCATATCCCAAGACAATGGCTCTCCGCGCGGGATGTTGGTGGCTGCTCTGTCACCTAGGATGGACTTGTAGTGTTTTGGCTTAAGTCCATGACCAGGGCGAATGGAGCGTACGTTTTCTGATGTGAAAACTTCACCTTTAGCAATATCTTTAACAACATATAAAGACCGCCTGTTCACTAAGTTCTGTTGTTCTGACTTTTTGGGTCCAAACGCAGAAGGGCTTTGGCTGGCCTTTGAGGCTGCGCGCATGTCTTTGACCAGTTCCTGTAATTCTTGCGGTTCAATTGAAAAAGCACTATCAACACCGCCGTCTGATCGCAGCAAGGTAAAGTGCTTTTCTAAGATCGTTGCACCCAATGCAGATGATGCGATGGCAACGGCGGAGCCAAGCGTGTGATCCGATAATCCAGACTGCGCATCAAAGCGCAGAGATAGTTCTTGGATGTTACGCAGGCATGCATCTTCGGGAGGCGCAGGGTAAGCGCTTACGCAGTGCAGCAGGGCTAGTGCTTTGCAGCCGGCATGACGAGCCGCATCAACGGCCTCACCAATCTCTTCGAGAGAACCCATGCCCGTGGACATGATCATTGGCTTGCCAGTGGCGGCGACCTCTTCAATTAAGGGAATATCGACCAGTTCTGGGGATGCAATTTTGTAAGCTGGGCAATTGAGGTTTTCTAACAAATCGAGAGAGGAACGGTCGAAGGGGCTGGAAAAAATAGTGATGCCAACCTCGGCACCTTTAGCAAACAATGCTTCATGCCATTCCCAGGGCGTAGAAGCTTCAGTGTAAAGGTCGTATAGGGTTCGGTTTTTCCATAGGGGTAAGTCCACCACGAAACCCGGGCCGTCGTGATCAATGGTTAGCGTGTCTGCGGTATAGGTTTGTAATTTTATGGCATCCGCGCCGGCATTTTTGGCGGCGACAATAATGTCAAATGCTCGTTCGATGCTGCCGTTGTGGTTACCGGATAGCTCGGCTATGACGTAGGGATCGGATTGGGCGTTAATGGCCCTACCATTGATGGAAAAGCTACGTGTCATATTGCATACCTACGTCGTTCATTTGAAATTTCACCGTTTAATATCAAGAAGGTCAGGCTTTTCTAAATACGGCTTCAACAACAGGCCCTTCTAGTCGGGCGGCAAAATCATCAGCCTGATGAGCCGCAGAAAATAGTGCCATTGCTTCGTTGATGACCTTTAAAGTGAACGCCAGTTCTGCATCGCCATGGGCCGCGCTTGGCATGTGCAAACAGAAATACAGTAAGCCCCGCTTGACGCATTCCTGCATGAAATAAGTCCGCCTAACCAGCATCTCATGATCGTCGGTATGGGGGAAGGTCATGATCGATCGTGTGCCAACGCCCATCGTTTTAACCACACCATTTAAGCCGTTGGCGTTGATGGATCTTTCAATGCCTTCTAGAAGGGCGTTGCCATACTTCCAAATGCGCGGAATGGCATTTGTGGTCTGTAATTCTTCGATTGTGGCCTTACAAGCGGCAAGAGACAGTGCTTCGCCGTTAAAAGTACCGGAGAAAAAAATATCGTTGAATAGCTTCATGATGTCTGCGCGTCCGCACACCGCTGATATGGGCATCCCGTTCGCCATGGCTTTGCCGAAACAGGCCAAGTCGGGCTGTACCCCGTAGTATTCCTGAGCGCCCCCTAAAGCCATGCGAAAGCCGGTGACAACTTCGTCAAAAATCAAGACCGCCCCCGCTTCATGTGCAAGGGCTTTGACGCCTTCCAAGAAGCCATCAGCGGGTGGTTCGACCCCAATGGGTTCAAGGATCACAGCCGCAAATTCACCTGGGTACTTTTTGAACAAGGCTTTTAACGATTCAAGGTCATTGTAGCTAAAAGTATGGGATAACTCTTGAACGGCTTTGGGGACACCTAGGTTGCGGGTGGTGGTGCCGATATACCAATCGTGCCAACCGTGATAGCCGCAAATTGCAACCCGGTCGCGCCCCGTAAAGGCCCTGGATACGCGTACGGCGGCGGTCGTCGCGTCTGACCCAGACTTTCCATAACGGACCATTTCGGCGCACGGAATAACTTGAGTGAGGAGTTCCGCGACCTCAACTTCCAAAGGATGCATTTGGCTAAATACACTTCCGTTTTTGAGTTGGTCGCGAATGGCGTCGTTCACGCGTGTGTTTTCATAGCCTAAAATAATAGGCCCCAAAGCCATGATGTGATCGAGGAACCGGTTGCCGTCAACATCCCAGACCCAGGCCCCTTCGCCTCGTTGCAAATAATGCGGCGTATTCCCGCGCGCCCACTGGTTCGGGCCCTTAGAGAAGGTTTGGCTGATGGACGGAATGCACTTTTCTGCACGCTTGATCAAATCCAAAGACATCTGGAACGTCATTTTCTCACACACACTCTCTCTACTCGTACATTGATCTGGAATGTCTCGTTGGGGGAAAGATGAGCCATTTTAGATGATTTAGCAAAGCACACTTATGGTTAAAATTTATGTATGTACGGTGTCCGTCGCAAGGGGCATGAGGGCATCGTCCTTGACCCTCGGGGGGCCGCGTGCTAGATTATAGTGTGTTACTTTGCGCAATTGCGCTATTTTTGCCCGCCAGAATTGGGGGCTCAGGTATCAGAGGCATAGAACATGTCCCTTACGAATACATTAGCGACAACGCTTTCAAAAGTGTTCTCGGCTGCGGCACGTCCGGCAGCCGAGCGGTCTTTTGCATTGTTGCAAGATACCTATATCAGACGCCTCAACACAGAAATTGCAAAAGTGAACGACACGCGCGGTGACGTTGCGCGCGAGCACGAGATTATTCGTGAAAATAACACCCTGACAGCACAGGTTAATTCAGTTCAGCAATACGTTTTTGACAACCAGTCGAATCTGGGAAAGCTAACTGAACTGGCTAATCAAGTTGCTGATTTAGCGGGAATTTTTGGTTCTGACGGCAATGCTCTTGACGTTACAGCACAGGAACAAACCGATTTTATCGCAAAGCGTGACGAAGTGGTCGCGAAGATTGGGACACTTTATAATCTGTCCCAGCCAGATGTGGTGGATTTCGGTCGAATTAAAGACCTTTATGACCAAGCCGAAACGCTAAAAGGCTTTACGCCGGACATCGGTGCCGTTGACCCCAGCGGCACGGTTAACCCAAACAATAACCGCCAAATAACGGACTTTGTGGATAGCCTCGTGAACAAAGTGAGCGTTGCAATGTCGGTGACTGAAGATTCCATCTATCTGGGCAATCAGATGTTCACGACTTATCAGCAAAAAATTTATGCAAATCAGGCTGACTTAATTTCCATGACTGAAGTTGAGCAAGCGGATCGCGCGCGCCAAATTGACGATTTAAAAGTTCAGTATTCCAACCTGTTGAAGGCGGTTTCGATTTCTCAGGAAGTTAATCTTTATTACACGGAAGGCATCGCAAAGTCATTGAACGGCTCGAACATTCCCGAAGCCGGTTCCGTGTTGAATATGTTTGGCTAACCCATATTATTCATCGTTTGTATCGTGCACAGCGCCCCTAATTGGCATGCCAATTTGCGGGGTTTAACAGCGTGGGGGATTGTTCGGCATAGGAGTTGAAGTCAAAGGTTTTCCCTTCGATGTTTTGGCCTGACTCAATGATTTGCCGCAGTTGATCTGGGGTTGCGATGCCGAGAAGCAAGCTGTCCACCTCTTCTATTTGTTGACCAAAAAGCAAGCAGCCTTCTAACGGGCTTAATCCGGTTGAGGCAATCTCTTGGTGAAAGCGCTGTAAGGTTGCCTTTAAGGGCGTGAAGCGTTTAGGCAGGCTGTTGATATCCATCAGTAACAAGCCCTGCAGATACAATGACCGCACATGAATTTCGACGTTACGCTTTTTGAGGTTTGCAATGTCTCCCGAGGCCAGCATTCTCTGATCCAGAACGTTGAGCGGCAGCTGAACGATCTCCGGTTCAAAAACGTTTAAAACGCGGTCGAGGTCAGCGCTATCGTAGACAGAGACGCCCATTTTAGTTATCAGGCCATCCGCTTTAAGCCGCAGCAAGGCGTCTACAACGTGCTCCTTGCCGCGCTTAAAAAGGGTGTCTGCATGGTGAACCAATACACCGTGAACGGTTGGTATTTTCATGCGGGCCAAAGACGTTTGTACGCTCTGATAGACGTGGTCACCGTCGCTCTTTGTCAGCTCTTTGTCAGCGAAGACAGGCGTTTTTGTTACAATTTTCAGATTGAATTTTGACACCTCACACGCACCTAGGCGTTCTTCGCTGTCGCCGTAGCTTGGAGCCGTGTCCAAAATTTTAAAGCCAGCCTCATCGGCAAGCTTTATAATGGTGCGGACGTCTTCAAGGGGGGGGCGTCCGGCTATATTGGAAATGCCATAATCAAGGCCAAACTGGACCGTTCCGAGGCCAAATTTATGCAGGTGCTTGCGCACGGGACTCACGCTCCTATGACATCTTGAACGGATGTGATGACGTGCTGGATTTCATCATCCGACAGGCTTGGAAACAAAGGAAGCGTAAGGCCGTTTTGATAGTAAGCCTCCGTGACGGGAAACACATCCGGCCCGACTTGGGTACGGCTTTTGTGGTATGGGTGGTGATAAACGGGGATGTAGTGAACTTGGGTTCCGACCTGCTTATCCTTCAAGCGGTCAATGATTTCGATGCGATTGAGACCGATGGCTTCGTAATCAAGTTGCACAATATATAGGTGGTGCCCAGAGTGTGCTCTTTGTTGCGGCAAATCTTGGCAAGGCATAATTCCGGGTACGTCTTGGAAAGCCTGGTCATAAACGTCAGCGATTTCCCGGCGGCGGGTTATGAACGCGCCCAGCTTGCTCATTTGGGACAGACCAAGGGCAGCTTGTATATCGCAGAGACGATAGTTGAATCCCAAACACTGCTGTTCAAAATACCAAGGTCTCGGCGCCCCGTTTTCAAAGGCATCATCAGGGTTCTGCAGGTTGTCTTGGGATCGCTCAATGCCATGTGTGCGAAGCACCCTTAGTCGATGTGCAAGCTCATCATTATTGGTCAGGACGGCACCACCTTCACCTGTGGTGATGGGTTTGACGGGGTGAAATGAGAATATGGTCATGTCCGAATGGTCGCAACATCCCACGGGGCGCCCATTGTCGTAGCAGGCACCTAAAGCGTGGGCGGCGTCTTCGATGACGACCCGCTCTCCGGCAAGGCTGCGAATTTCTGCACAATCTGAAGCCAATCCTGAAAAGTGAACCGGGATCACAACGGATGCTTCGGGCGTCTCGTGCAGGGCGGCTTTTAACGTTGCCGAGGACATGCATAAGGTTTGTGGATCAACGTCGGTCAGTTTGACCTCTGCACCGCAATAACGCATGGCGTTTGCAGATGCGATAAAGGTCAGGGCGGAGGTTATGCCAATGTCACCAGGCCGCACATCCGCAGCGAGGCAGGCGATATGCAACGCGGCGGTGCCGCTGCTGACCGCAATGGCGTGCTTCGCGCCCGTTTTGTCAATTAAGGCCTGTTCAAAGTGTTCTACCGCAGGGCCTTGGGTAATAAAGTCACCTCGCAGCACGGAAACAACGGCCTGAATGTCATCTTCGTCAATATAGTGACGACCGTAACTGAGTGGGCGTATCTTTTCCAATTGATTACCTTACGTAAGTTGAGGCGAACACACTGTTAAGTGCCGAGGTGTAACGCGTCCGCAGGCCCATTTCTTCCTCTGGCAGAAACGAGGATAAGCCAAAATTGCCTAACCGGCTCATAGATTAAGCATTATATTTGGCTATATTCTGCAATTGTCTATAGGCAGTTTGCCAAACCAGAGTTAATCCGCGAAAAAACGATCAAAGTCTTCTTTTGGGCAGCGGTTGCTCACAATGTAAGGCAAACCCCGTGGGTGAGGGAGATATTTGATCAGAATTCGTGCTGAGGATACAGGGGGAATGGCCTCTGCAAACTTACCTGGGCCGGGAAAAAAAAGTCGTTTGTCAGGTCTTGTCCCATAAAATTATGGTTTTTCATGCGGTTAAGTGGGTATGCAATTTATTTGCTTCTTGGCTTGCGCTTTCCGGGCGAACTGATAGACTATCAAAGTTCGTAGCTCTATAGAAACATAGAAGCTGCACGATAGTGGACTAGAAAATGTCCATCAAGCCACTACACTCTAGAAAGGAGTATTTCAAATGGCTGACGTAACACTCTCGGCTGCAGTTCGCTCCAGCCTGCTATCCCTTCAAGGCACGACCAATCTTATCGACCGTACCCAGGGACGTTTATCCTCGGGGCTTAAAGTTGCGAGCGCGGTTGATGATCCCGTGGCTTTCTTCCAAGCCAAGGCCCTGGATGACCGTGTTTTTGACTTTACTGAAAAGAAAAACGGCATTGACCAGGGCGTGAGCACCGTGTCGGCTGCTCTTGACGGCGTGAATTCGATTGAAACTCTCGTTCGTCAGCTTAAAGGTGTCGGCAACTCGATGAAGTCCGCGAGTGCGGCTCAGTTTGCTGATTTGATTTCTCAGTACAACGATCTGCGCACTCAAATTAACAACCTGGCGGCTGATTCGTCTTACCAGGGTACCAACCTGATCAATGGTACGGGTGAAACGCTGACGGTTGAATTTTCTGACCTGACTGCCGCACGTCTTGACGTTGCATCGACCGATCTGACGGTCGCGACCGGCGGCCTTAATGTTGGTGCTGCCGTTGCTTACGTCACGGGCAACGTCTATGTGTCTTATACATCTGATACGGCACAGAACACCGTTGCTCAAACCGCTTACGCTGCCGGTGGTATCAGCCAAACGGCTGCTTTGAGCGTAACTTGGGAAGGTGGCAACACTTCATATACCGCTGGCTCAACCATCTCTGTAGCTTATGGTACGCAGACGGTTTCTGTCGTGACGAATGCAGATGTGATTTTGAATGCCGGTGACGTTATCTCGGCGGAAATTGACTCCGCTGCTGCAGCTACCGGCTACAGCGTTGTTGCCAATGACTATATTAACGCTGGTATCATCGCGACGGCGGGTGCTGCTGCAGCTTTAAGTGCTAGCCTTACAGCAGTGAGTTGGGGGGGCGCATCTCTTACGACGACCACGTCGGACTCCTTTACGGTGTCTTATGGCTCCGCCGGTAGTGCCACGCTTATCCTTCACTTTACCTCGGCGGTTCTTCTCTCCTCTACCGCTACGTTCTCCGTCGCCGTTTTGGGTGCTACTAGCGCAACAACGTCTGCTCTTGTTGGTGTGTTTGTGACGGCCGCCATCCTTGCGACAACGGGGTCGACGACGTCAACCGCCACGCTCGGACTGGACTTCACGGGTGCTGTAACGGCCAACACCGTTACCAACAAGTATGTCTCTAGCGGTGACACCGTCGCAATTACGCGTGCGATTACGGAACTTGATAATGCCTTGATCACCTTGCGTACACAGGCTTCGACCTTGGGTTCGAACGTTGCTTTGCTGCAAACGCGTTTGTCCTTCACCGAGCAGTATGTGAATACGCTGAGTGGTGGTTCTTCCAAGCTGACGCTGGCTGATTTGAACTCTGAAGGTGCGAACCTTTTGGCCCTTCAAACCCGTCAGCAGTTGGGTATTCAGGCTCTGGCCTTCGCCGGTCAGGCTGAACAGTCTATCCTGCGTCTGTTTGGTTAATCCGCACCGAAATAAGGGGCTCTTCAGGTCCCTTATTTTTAAACGACGACAAAAGAAAACCGCCACTGCGTTGCAGTGGCGGTTTTTTTTATGGGGCCGTCACCAAAATGACAGATATGGCATTTCAGACATTTTCTAAGTTCTGTTCATGGCATCCTGTATTAAGAGCACTCCCATGTCAGAATGCAGTTCGGGGTCATTGGATCTTTCGTATACATAACATCCTTAGCGAGGACTAAGTTTTTAATTGTGCCGGCGTTGCGCAACTTCTCAAGCACGCCGATAAAATCCATGTTCCAATGCTTATCGTGAAATGCTTGAGCCTGCTCCCTGGAAGCGACGTTCGTCGCCAAATTAAATTGGTGACCAAAAGGTTCGAAGTGCACGAATTTTACCTTTTTGGCCATTTTTGACACTTCGACGATATAATCTTCATTCAGAGTATTGAGAAACATCAACGACATAAAGCTGAAGACAAGAATGCTGTCACGTTCTTTAACAAAGGAAAAGTCAGGCTTTTCAAACGAAAATTCATGAGCAGAAATGTTCATGTTCGGGTCGAGTTGACACAAAGTTTCGATAATTTCTCTCGCGTTTTTGGATTGCTCCGCCGCATACAATGAAATGTTGCGATCGATACCGAGCATATCAAGTTCGAATAGCCGAACACCATCGCCAGCGCCAAGATCGATAATGGCTTGAGGCGGATTTTGAGAAACAACATCTAGAAGATAGCGAGAGGCATATCCATCAGCATCTACATAAAATGGCAGAGGCACGACTTCGCCCAGCATTTTTGTCGCGATGAAAACCGGTTTCCCCGTGGGCAAGAGGTTTTCTTCATGAGAATAGTCGATTTCTGTGCGAGTATAATTCATTCCACCCTTGTCGTCCGGCGACGCGGATTTTGTTGTGTTGTAGACAATGTGATGGTATCGATTCAGGGCGCGGGGTAGAGATGTTTCACCCGCATCCAAAATTTCGGTAAGTATAGTTTTATCAAATCCAAACCACTCGTTGTAATAATTGGCCCAAAATTGACTTGTCGTCATTGTGTGTTCGGGTTCTTCTGACAAAACTCATATCCTCATAATTGGGGTGCAATCTAAAACCAAATGACCGTGAATTGGTGAAAAAGACGAGGCAAAGGTGTTCGAATATGCGGTGTTCAAGCTTTACATATATGAGCTTAATCTTACCCATAAATAGAGAATGGAGTACTCTCAATGTATATGCAACACCATATGACCTGCCACCCTAAACGTTGTTTAGGGCGATTGAGGGCATTTGCTGGATCCTGACCTTTGATGCGGAAGCACGAATAAGCCTCAAGCGTAATACACCAGAATATAGTGTAGCCATGTCGCGCGAGACCGAAGTCGCCTTGGCAACGGGTCCATCCCGCGCCGCACGCTCGCATAGGTGTTGGGGCACGTAGTGGTTCAGGTTACGTATTTATATGCATTACAATAAATTATTGAGATATTAAAGTGTCTTGGCTACCGTGACATGATCAGATTTAATACATAAACAGTAGCCGCGATAGGCTGCAATGCAGTCAATTGATTACGTTAAGGAGGATCCGGTGAATACTAAAGATGGTGCAGGCAGCAACCTTGCGGAGCCATTGGCTGAATTTCAGGATGCCGCTGATGCGTTGCAATCCAGCGATATATCCAGGGTCATCGAGATTGCAGAGGCTTTACTTAAAACTGCACCAGAAGTTCCATATGGATATATATTGCTAGGCATTGTTTCTGAAATTAGAAACGAACGCAGCCATGCAACTGATATGATAACCAAAGCGCATGACTTGGACCCGGAATGTCGGGAAGTCGCGGAGGTTCTTTCCACCTTATATTATTTATCCGGAAAAATTACGGATGGTCTTTACTTTTCGAAGCTCGCGGAAATACTGCCTCCTAATCAGGTCTTCATAAATGCGATCCCCTTTTCTATGCGCGACTGGCATGCTGCTATGGATGGTGTGCAGATTTCGCGTCATTATATTGAAGCCATGCGTGCATATGAAGCGCGACAATATAACAGCTGTGTAGAAGAATGCGTTCGAGAGTTACGCCTGAACAGCCATCACAAATTAGCATCGGAACTCCTTGGTTTTGCCTTGCTTGGAACAAACCGCGTTGGGCGCGCAATTTCGGCATTTCAAACTGCTATTCACCTGAACCCACGCAGTGCTAAGGCAATTGCTGGATTGGGGGAGGCGCTCATAAAGATGGGGCGCTCCGACGATGCCACGGCATGCTTCACTCGTGCCCAGAAAATGGATAATATTGATCCTAAAATTCTTGCACGGTGTCAGCGTGGTTTGGCGCGTATTCCAGGGACGGCTGTCGGGGATTTGAATACGAATGCTAAGGCTTGGTACGAACACATCAAAGATGACCTGCCCGTGCGTGATAAACCTTTTGATACGGTAGAAGGGGCGCAGCTTCGTGTCGGGATTGTGTCTGATATGCTCTATGGCTCGTTCATTCAGCCCTATTTTTTATCGTTCATTGAACAGCATGACCGTTCGAAAGTTGAAATTCGATTGTATTCACTTTGCCAAATTAAAGATTCTGCGACGTCACGCGTGCAAAATGCCACAGTGTCGTGGCGCGATATTCATGATATCGATCAGTTCACTTTGGCTGAAACTCTGCGTCGAGAGAACTTGGACCTGATCATTGATTTGTGCTTTGACCCGGAGCATCAAGGGATTGAATTATTCACAGTTGGGGCGGCAGATAAGCAAGTATCTTGGTTCGGCGCGAACGAAGCGGCCAGTGTGCTGGGTATGACGCATGTTCTATCTGATGAAAGCACAATCAGCGTCGATCAAGGTTACCTTTCCAAAGGTCAAGCGTGTCTTCAACCGAGCCAGGGTATTATTACCAGAGAACCCTTTTTCTCATTTGATAGCATCCCACCATCGCCCGTTGCCGAGAATAGTTTTGTGATGTTTGGAATGCGGGCTGACCCTGCGGCCATTACGGCAACAGATGCATTTATGATTGCCGATCTTTTGCGATCCGTACCGAATTCACGCCTTATGTTGGGGCTCATTAATCGGGTCGATAGTGAAATGCAAGAAAGGCTCATCGGGCTGTTTTCTTTGGCGGGTTCTATCAGCAAAATACATTTCCAGGAATTGCCCGAAGACCACGACAGTGACAAACCCCAGCAAGATGTGTGTCAGGACTTCTTTACAGATGTCGACATATTCTTAAGCCCTTCAGCATCAATTGAATTTGATGATATCGCCTTATCCCTTTGGATGGGGGCACCTGCCATTGTCATGCAAGGGACGTCAAGATTGGGATGCCTCTGTGCATCCATTTTGCATCAGGCTGATCGTGGCGACTGGATTGCGGACACCCCGGAACAATTTATTGAAATTGCAAAACCCCTCGCCATCGACACGCAGTCTCTTATTGAAATGCGGGCGTCACTACGCGATGAGGTAACAAACTCAAATCTGTTTAATACAACGAAGGTAACCACCGAAATCTGGAAATCCTTAATTGGTATTTGCGAGGCGTGAGCACATGACGACGAAAGATGAAAACGATCTCAAAGGTTCAGGTGATGAGGAACAAAACTGTGTGCCTCGAATCATCACGAGCATGGACGATGCCAAAGCTTTTTTTGAAGAAAATTTAAAGGTAATCCAAGAGCGCTGGCCAAGCATCGGTGCGCAAATCTCGGTGTATGCCCCAATGTCTGAACTGGTGTTTTTGGACAATGAAGAACCTGACATCCTATTTAAAGGCACTCACCTTTATAAAGGTGAAGGCGCATATAGCTACACGCGCCAGAAAATCGATGAATTTTGGAAGACTCCAAGGAAATTATTTACAAATTTACCGGACGCACAAAGCATCGACCCCCATGGATCAGCGGCCCTCAAAAGCACGCTTGATGACATCGGCGACAAAGTGACTTTTAATGAGTTTGGGAACCTTAGAGACTCCCAAAAAGCACATTACATTATGTTTATGGGTTTAGGCCTTGGCGTACACTTGTATGAGATGCTGAAAACAACACGGGCAAGCGTTGTGGTGATTTGCGAAGCAAACACTGAATTTATTTTCCAATCCCTCTATGTATGCGATTGGAAAGCATTTTTTGATTTGGCCAGTGAAAACGATGTTGAACTCGAGTTCATTCAGTCATCAAATACCAAGGAAATAGCACATACAATAGGCGGTTCGTTCCGCAAGCACAATCCAGCGACGATCGATGGAACGCTTATTTTCCAGATGTATCCAAGCTCAATATACACGAACGCTACCTATTATTTCTCGAAGAAAGTATTTCCACTGTCTCTGATGGGGTTGGGGTTCTTTTTAGATGAGCTCAATATGATCGCTCAAAGTTATAAGAACCTTTCTAAAGGAAACCACCGAATACTCCGAAACCTCAAAGAAAAAACATTAATGGATGTGCCAGCAGTTATCGTTGGCAATGGCCCCTCACTGGATGGGCATTATAAGTATCTTAAAGCGATCCAAGACAGGGCTGTTATCATTTCTTGTGGCACTGCGATTGATGCCCTGTTGTCAGAAGGCATTGTCCCCGATTTCCAAATTCAATTAGAGCGAGATATCGGCGAATTCCAGCTTTATAAACACACAGCAAGTAAGCATGATCTCTCTTCGATTTGCCTTGTTGCATCGACGACTATTTATCCTGGCATTGCGGACCTCTTTGGCGATACGATTTTCTTTTTTCGTCCCGGTTTAAGTTCCATGCCAACGTTTATGGTTTCCGAGGATGAGAAATTATCCAACCCAGACCCCTCCGTAACAAATGGGGGCATATCCTTTGCCCTGAATGCTGGGTTTAAGGAGATTTATTTCTTTGGTACCGATGTGGGTACGAAAGATAAGTCTCTCCATCATTCAAAAAACTCGCTGTACCACGCTACCGATCTTGATTTGCCTTGGTACATGAATGCGGACGTGAATACGGCGATTGTGGATAGTTTTAACATCGAGGTTCCGGGGAACTTTGGCGGGACCGCCGTAACGAACGATATCTTATATTGGACCAAATCCAACATTGAAGCCGTCGTCAGAACCGATGGCGTTGGCTGCGTTTTTTATAACTGTTCCGACGGGGCCTTAATTGAGGGCGTTAGCCCCCTTTTGCCATCGCGCATCAGAATTCCGGAATTGGCGGTGAATAAGGAAAAGTTGCTTTCGTACTTTATCAATATGTACCCGATATATGGGAAGGATACGTTTGATGAAGTCTGGAGAAAGGCTGACATCTTCAATCGCCTTGAAAAAATGGCCGAAGACCTTATTGCCACCATGGATGAGTATCCGGAACTCGAAGATCAGCGCTATTCGAACCTCATGATGAAGCACCTTAAGCCAGCATCAAGTTCTGATGGTGTCAGCATGGTGTACCGTGGCACTGTTTTCCTCTACCAAATAGCCGTTCATTATTACTTGAACAGGGCGCAAACGGATGAAATGGCGGTAGAGGTGCGCGAGGCCTTTCGAAAGAATTTTATTAAGCTAATTCACCAGCTTCGAGATGAAGCCATCGCATATTTCAAAGATGCTGAGAATGATAAAATTGACTACGAGAAATCTACTCCGACAGAGGAGCAGATGCCGGCACATATGCGATAAATTGATCTGTCGGGGGTGATACTATGTGTTTATGCGTTAGCCTCTAATGAGGGGCATGCTTCCCAGCGGATTAACCGATGGATGAGTGAATGGCTGACACCAAGATAGAATTTATAAAAGCGCGAAAAGAAGACCTATCCATTCTTCAGTTGTGGCGCAACGACCCGGTCACCCGCTCTTTATCGAGGAGGAACCACGAATTCAGTTTTGAAGATGTGGAAGCTTGGGTATTCAATGAAGGGAAGAATTTTTATATCGCGCATTCTTGCGGCGACCGAATTGGATTTGTCAGTTACGGCCCACATGACAGCTCTGGAGCACTAGAAATCAGCATCGTTGTTGCCCCCGAATTTCGTGGCAAAGGGGTTGGCAAATTGATGCTTTCTGAAGCCGTGCAAAACGCATCGGCACCACTATACGCTCAAGTTCGTAAAAACAATCTGTCGAGTATAGCCTTATTTAAATCATGCGGATTTGTAGAAACAAATACTGATTGTGATTATGTTGAATTTATAACACATTGAAATTATATGATTTTGTGGGGCTCACGTCATCCCTCATATTGATGGGGAGGGGACTCTACGTAAATAGTACTCAAGAAGCTCCCTAGAGACGCCCACAAGTGAGTGCGCTGCATCGTTGATAAGGGTGCTTAATTCAGCACGAGGAATAATATGAAGTTTTTCATATTCTTGTGAACCTCCCTTACGATGGGCCTCTAGTATTGTGCTCCCGGACAATGTCGACTTCATGGATATACCGATATCCAACACGTGCGAGTGTTGATCCTCGATCATGCAAAATGTACGGGTGCTGGTCATCGCATCGGCTTTGAGTCCGATCTCTTCATGTAGCTCGGTCAAGATTTGGGCGCGACAGTCAATTTCTTGCCCGACTCGAGTCGTACTTAGATCAAGGCCACCCGATGGAGCAAGCTCCCATAACCCTGAATCCTGGCTTACCGATCCGCCACGTTTGCCAAAAATGAAACCATCTGCACATTCTAATAAGCCAGAAACGGCGACCGGTCTGACGCGTAGAAACTCGTAAAGTTCCGGGCGCGCCCTTTGGGCAATAAGGTGACGGTACTCAACGGCAACCCCTAAAATTTCCTGCGATGAAACAGAGGTTGCTGAAAGAATTTTACCGTTAAAGAGAGAAGCCTTGCGCCGCCTCTGTTCTTCCTGCCACAACCGCTCTATCTCGTCTTCGACGATTGGCGACAGCTCAGCCATTTCGCCAATCAGAGAAACTTTGGATGTGTCCAGAAACTCAATAATTTTGAGCATATTTTACCTAACGTTAAACGACCATGATCTAAGGTAGACATGTGCTGTTGTGTTGGCTGGCGGTGGTATTGTGAACGTCAATATCAATATGGATGGAGGCGGCAGCATTGGCAATGCCTGTGCCAAGGGGTATGAGGATGCTGCAGAGCATAAATGAAATGTTGGTTACCCATAGCGACCAAGTTTGATACGTTTGTACGAAGCTTCCTTTGCTATTGAGGATATTATCGAACAGTCTTGGAAGAATGCGGAAACTTAGGCTTTGTACGCGCCAGAAGGTTAGCTAAAGGGCCCGATTCCACCAAGGTTAAAATCATGATGACCTCACATGCACCACAAGCCATTCTCTTTGATCTAGATGGAACGTTGTCCGATAGCCTGTCGGTGATGAAAGGTGCATATCAGAAATTTCTTCAGCAATTTGGCGCCCTCCCAACGGACCGGGAATTTATTTCATTAAATGGCCCGCCTTTGTATGAAGTTGTTCAGCGCCTGAAAATTACGCATGGTCTTAAAGGTGATGATAAAACTTTGTATGCAAACTATTGCGATATACTTGATGACACCTATTTGAGCGTGCGACCGTGTGCAGGCGCACAAGCTCTTCTTCAAACCGCACGAGAAAATCAGTGTGTTATCGGAATAGTCACCTCGAACTCTGAAACTCGAACACGAGCCTGGCTTAATGTCGTCGGCCTTTCGCACTTGATTGACTTCATAGTATCTGGTGATGATGCGAGGTGCGGAAAACCTCACCCAGGGCCGTATCTAGAGGCTGTGAAGCGAGCATTATGCCCACCGGCAAATATCATTGCCGTTGAAGATTCGCTTCAAGGGTCGAGATCAGCAACAGAAGCAGGACTTAAGACTATCGCCATCGTTCGTGATGCCGAAAAAAAAGATGCGTGGCCACAAGGCATTATAATGGTAGCAACTTTAGAACAAGTTGGCCCGCTTCTTTGGAAAAATTGATTTTTTACGTTAAATAAAGTGGACTTGCGAAATAGATAAAATGAACACATCTTTGTAAGAAATATCCATTTTGGATGAGGAGAAATTTTGTGCCGTTACTTATTGAGCTTAAATCAGGCGATAGGATTTTCATTAATGGCGCTGTTATTGAGAACGGCGGCCCAAACACGCGCCTTGTCCTTCATAATGAAGCGACCATTATGCGTGAGAAAGAGATTCTCAATGAGGAAAGCGCAATAACGCCTGCTTCACGTGTTTATCATTCGCTGCAATGTGCATATTTATTCAAAGAAGATAAAGATAACTATCTTCGAGCTTACGATAAATTTTTAGACGAGTATCTCGCGGCTTGCCCCAGTGCGCTGGGGATCGTTAACAAAATTCGCAAGCACGTCAGTGAGGGGAGGATTTACAAGGGGCTAAAGGAAGCTCAAGCCCTGATTATTCATGAACAGAAGACGCTTGAGGCTTGCCAGATTGACTTGGCCCAAAAAATAATCGATATGGATAAAAAGGCAGGGGAAGAAGAGGGCGGTGCCGATACTTCCGCTGATATTTAGTGGTGGTGGGGTTGTGTATCACACCACCGACATATCCGAATGGCGCGCTCTTGTCCTCTTAAATTCCGGAGGCCGTGTTGCGGCGATTTTAATAGATATGGCGGAGCAACAAGCTCTCGTGAAATACCCTAACGAGAGGGTTCTTTAAGCGGAGGGGCGGAAAGCTGTCTTAAATTTCTTCATTAAAATTAAAATGAACAGGCTCGCCTTTTTCATCGACAGGGGCGTTTGGTTTTTGTGGGCCCTTCGGTTGGTACGGCTCTGCAGAGGTTTCGGCGTTCGCTTCAGCTAAGACCTCAGCTTCGGTTAATTCCAAAAGACCGGAAGCGATATTACGGTTGATATCAATTAAGGTGATGATAGCTTCGGGCGTTGGGTCGCTTAGAATTGAGACGGTATGGTGGTCAACGAACTTGCACAACGTCAACATATTTTGTCGGATTTCGTCTGAAACTTCTATGCTCTCAGACGTGGTCAGTTCGGCTTGGAAAATAGTCCAAAGCCTCCAGTTGAGACGCAACGCGTCGCGCACGACATTGCGTTCTGTGAGGCCCTCAGGAACGCCATCTTTGATGACGTCAGCCATACGCCGCGCAGCTTCAATCAGTGCCCATGCCTCGGTCATGTGAGGCTGGCCAGGATCGGGAAGGGATTTGTATGTGCTTTTGTTTCCAACAGTCATCAAAGTTCCTAGCATTTTGAGTATATTCAAACAGACTCAAGTCTAATTTAAGCCATTCTAGCATTCAAGCTTTGTAAAAGTATTGTCGTTACGGCAAAAACTTAGACCAGGGCATTGAATGTGCGCATAATTGGTTAATTAACGTAAATAGTTATGCAGACTGAGGCCGCGGATCGTTGCCATGGCCTGGTAGGATGCTTCTAGAGATTTCTGATCATCCAATAGCCTCGTGATGGCATCCAAATTATTCACGTTTTCCAAGCTGCCAACGCGCTCTTCGTAGAATCCGGCTAGACGCGTGTGGGTAGTGTTAGAGCTACTAATTAACGAGCGTTGATATCCTAGCGTCACGAATGCCTGTTCGATATTATTGGTATATCCAGCTTCGTATTGTGGGTTGGTGGTCGCGTTTGCTTTTAGGGATAGATCCACAAGATTGATGGCATCTGTTAATCGGTTTGCATTCGCGGTTTGTTCGAGTCCACCAGCTGTACCAAATTTTCCTTGGGCAATTTGACCCATAGCACGAATAGCGCGTTCAAAGGCTGGGTCTTGAGCATTGAGGTCAATGGTGAACTCTCTATTTTTCGAGACTCGATGTGCACGCGTAAAGGTGTCGCCTCGATAATAAGACGCAGAATTCACGGCACCATCGGCAAACGGGACCGTGGCAATTTCATCACCGGTCGCGGCCTCTGTCGTCAGGGTCTCAAGCACTTCTAGGCTGGACCCGTCACTGGAGACGGAGACAATTGTGAACGTCGAATTGTTAGATGCCGTGCCAGCGGTTGTGATTTTCATACCAGCAGATAAATTGCTGAACGTGCCAGCCGTCGCTGCAATGGTATCAAATGCAGTTAAGTTCTGGGTGAATGCGAGGTTTCCGGGACCAAACGCTAAGGTCGGCACAGGAGCTGCACTTGTGACCTGTGCCATTAGGGTCGCCGCCAAGGCCTGTGTGCCACCTGGAAGAACCTCATCTACAGTGAGGGTCGATCCATCGGCAGAAACAGTATTGATCGTATAGACGCCATTATTGGTGCCGCCCGTTGTGCCGGTGAGCGCGATTTTCATGCCAGCGACCGCGCCCGTGAAGGTACCGACAGGGCCTACGATGGTATCATCATTTGCACCACCATTTGCCGTGAGGGTAAGCCCCGGAGCAGCAGGCCCGTAATTGACGGGCATTGCGCCACCTTCATCCGTAAACTTTGATTCTCTAATTTTGATTTGTGATGAACCCGCCGTTTCAACGAAATATGTGCCGTTGTTTTGGGCGGATCCTGTGATCGTGAAAGAGCTACCAGCGAGCAAGCCACTTAAGGCTCCGGCTGTCGCCGAAGTTATGGTACCACCAGCACGATTAAAGGTGAGATTGGCAAAATCAGTAGCCGTGAGTGCGACCCCGTCGGTTGGGGTGAGGGTGGGGGCTGCCGTCGCAACTTCATCGGTCAACATGATCGTTTTGATCTCTAATGTCTTACCGCCACCGGATATGGCGCTGACTTGATAGGTTCCGTTATTGTTTGCGGTCCCGGTGATTTCTATGTTGCTTCCAACAGTGACATTTGAGAATTGCGCGGTGGTTGCCGTTACTGTGCTGGTGCCAGACGTCAAGGCAGAGCCATCGGCATCTTGCGTAAAGGTCAGCCAGTTCGCTTGCCCGGCACTGTCTTTGTTAATGTTAAAGCTTTCAAGGTGCATGTCATGTGTCGTTGGATAGGTGGTATTAGTTCCATCATATTTTTCCTGGAATGCCTCAAGTGTAGTCAGTCCTAAATTGACGGGTGCAGTGGTCGTACGGTTCCCTGCAAACAAGTAGCGGCCATTGACTTCGGTATTGAGATACGACTGCATGGACTGCAAAGAGCGAAAGGCCTGCTGTTGAATGACGCGAACGGCATCCTCATCAACGATATTTTGGGTGTTGAACGATGTCATTGCCGTACGAAAGTCAGCTATTGTTGTTTCAATTCCGGTCAAAGCGGGTTCGGTAGACTTAAGCACAATGTCCTGAATGTCGTTGTTGCGCTTATAGCTATTCAGCAAGCTGACATCGACTTCATAGCCCACTAGGCGCTGGGTGTCGGAGCCAATGCCCGTGTAATCCTGGGACCTTTTCTCACTGGTGATCTGTACCTGCGTGGTGTTTAGGCGCTGTTGCACCTTTTGCAGGTAGCTGTTCAGAATTTGCTGCGATGCATAATTTGCGATGCGTGACATGGTGTTACCTCAGCTTCGGCATTCTGCCGATGTTATGTTTTCCTAGACCACATTTTCAAGGGCGTCGAACATTTTTTGAACGGTGGAAATGATCCGCGCCGCTGCGCCATAAGCTTGCTCAAACAACATCAGCTGGGTCATTTCTTCGTCCAGGTTTACCCCCCGAAAATTGTCTGACTTGGCCTGCAGGCTTACGGTCAGAGACGACTGGTATTCCATTTGTGTCTGATTTGTGCTCGAAAGCGATGCTGCATTTCCGATGATCGAGGTGGAGTAGGATGTGAAATTCACGGTCAATGCCGCCAGGCCACCGGCTTCTTTAAATTGATGCGTCTCCGACAATTTGCGCGCCAGGGCCTGGGCGGCGGTGTCGTCACCGGTACTCATCAGGTATTCGCCAGCGGCCCCCTTGGTGGCATCCCATTGCAGCGCGCCGCGTGAAATCTTGCTTGGCGTTGTGACAATGTCGTCGCGCACCTTGATCTGTCCGGCGGTACGCACATTTGCGTTTTGTAGCCCGATATCAGTCGCGAAGGTGCCGGTTGCAGTGACAACCATGTCCACGCCGTTCTCTTCAGCCAAGCGCAAGCGGAACCCTGCGCCGTCAGGTACCTTCGTCGCGGTTACACCAACATTGGCTGTGCCGTTAATGGCGGCGACGATTTGATCCAGAGTTTGCCCTGCGGTTAGTGACACGGATGCCGCGCCAATGGATGCCGTGACTCCAGATGTCGCGTTGTGAAAGTTAAGCGTGGTGTTGGCACCCAGGGTGTAAGTGCTTGAGAGAATACTCGAGTCCTGAATGTTGTCGGCTAAGTCATCAACATAGAAGTCGTTGAGGCCGAAAAAGTTCGCAAACCCGGACACCGTTTCGGTGCCGCCGGCGGGAAACGCGATCAAAGCGGTGTCATTGGCCCCGGCACCCACTTCGGTGGTGACGGTTTCCACCACGGTGATGCTTGACCCACCGCCCAAAACTGATGCAACGGTATAGGTGGCGTTGTTTGACCCGGTGCCACTAAAGGTGACCTGCATTCCGGGTTGGGCCGTGCTGAAAGGCGTCCCCGCAGCCGCAGCGATGGTTTTGGATCCGCTGGTGAAGTTAAAATCCTGGCCGGTCAGCGAGGTCCCCTTGCCATTGGTGTCGAAGGTGATGGACGCGTCTTGAGCGGTGCTACCATTGGCCGTGGCGGCTTCATCGCGGATCATCAGGTATGACGTGGTGGTGTTGAGGCTGATGTTTAACTTGCCGCTGGTGGTGTTGGTCAATGCCACGGTTGCGCCCGTGACGCCGTTAGCCTGCAGCCAGTCCTCGACCGTTGCTGCAACTTCGGTGATGGCCCAATCCCCGTGCGAGGTTTGTGCGCCCGTACCCAATGTTGCATCCGCCATGATGGTATCTAGCGTGGTTGCCACCGTTTGGTTGCCACTGGCATCCATCAAGGCGAAGGTCACGTCGGAGGTGCCGTTCAGCTTCATGGTCTGGTTCGTGCCGTCAATAAAGTTGCGTGTGCCACTCATCGACTGGATTCCAGGGTACGGCGCGCCAGCGTTGTGCACGGAATTGACGGCGTCGCGCAACTGGCCAGAAAATTCATCAATCTGGCTTTGCAAGTCGGTGAGTACCGTATCGCGCATGTCCAACAAGCCCTTCAGCTTGCCGCTGCGAATTTCGGTGGTGATGTCGTTGGCAGCAGTGACGGTGCCGACATAAATGCCGTTTAGGTCGCCTTCGGAATGGTTTGTGGTGGCGTTGACGGCGCTGGCCCGAAGGTGGGTTACGTTAGCCGAACCGTTATCGATCAACGTGCGTCCACCTTCGGTGAACACCACGGCATCTCCATCGCTGCGGTAGTAATAGCGGATGTCGATCAGGCTGGAGAGTTCGTCCAGTGACCTGTCGCGTTGGTCACGTAAATCCGTGACGTCGGCTTTGATGGCGGAGCTGGCGATAAGTTGGTTGTTGAGTGTAAGCACGGTGTCCAACAATTCACTTACCCGGTCGGTGGCGGTGGAAATATCGGCATCGGTTTGCAGACGCAGTTCCTGAATGGTGTTGCTCATGCGGTTTAGCGTCAGGGCGACTTCCTTACCCTGACGCATGACTTCGCTTTGTTCCAAAGTGTTGGCGGGATTAAGCGCCAAAGCTTCGATGGAGGAGTTAAAGCTGGTCATGATGTGGCTGAGCGAGGTGTTGTCTTCAGGTTTACCGAACAGTTCCTGAAGGCGCTGGTAATAAGGGTCGCGCCCTTCGTATGCGTTAAGGGAGCTGATTTCTATGCGCAGGCTCTTGAGCAGCCCTTCGTCAACCTTGCGCGTGACATCGGAAATTTGCACGCCAGCGCCTGCACCGCCGACAACGCGCTGTTCCATATTCACGACTTTGCGTGAATAGCCCGGTGTATTAACGTTGGCGATGTTGTTCGAAACTGAATTCAGCGCTTCCTGGTTTGTAAGCAAGCCACTTTGTGCTGTTCGAAGGGCGAGTGTCAGACTGCCGGCCATGTCGTATTCCTTTCTGGATTGTGCCGTTTGCACCCCATTAGGGGCTTGGACACCTTACGTGTCGCCTTACAGCTTTTCGTCAACGGCGACAGACGCGCTCTTGGCTTTCTTGCCGAGAGAAGCAAGTGCCGATGATCCGTTGGCACTATAGGTCCCAGCACTCGGGGTTGCTGTTTTGACGCTTTCGGCCAAAACATCCATATAGCGCCGACCCGTTTCGATGCCGACTTTGAGTTCCTTGGCATTGATTTCCACCAAGGCCTGGAGGCGGTCGCTCTGATCTTTCAGTTCTTGGATCAGGGCGGGCTCCACGCCGGCGAAGTCCTGGCTGGAATGCTCGAGGCCCATCACGCGGATCTCATAGGCGCGGCTGAGTTTGACCTTTTGGTCGACAAGCTCGTTCACCACATCAACGCGATTGTGCGCCAGGGCGGTATTTTCTTGTTCCAATATGTCGATCAAGTGGCTTGCTATGAACAGCAGATCGTCCACGCGTGTCTTTGGATCCAATACCTCGACCATTACTTTGCCTCCTGCATTCTCAACATTTCGCCCATCACGGCATCGGCGATACCAATGCCACCGGATTTGGCGATTGATTTTCCGTATTCATCGACCATCAGGGACCGCCACATGTCTTCACCGGGGCCGCCGCCGAACGGGCCTTCTGCACTTATGCCCTCGAACATGGGCTTCATCATCTGGGATAGAAACACCGCTTCGAAGTCTTGGGCCGTTTCGCGCAGCTTATCCAGGCTTGCGCCCTTGGGCGCGGTGGGGAGGGCGCGGGTGTTGGCCAGGGCGGTCTGGGCATCCATTTGAAGGTTGCTGGGTTCCATCACATCACCTCGATTTCAGCCTGCAAGGCACCCGCCGCTTTGACGGCTTGCAAGATGGTGATCATGTCGCGTGGGCCGATGCCCAGTGCGTTGAGCCCGTTGACGAACTGTTGCAGCGACACACCGTCTTGCAGCACGGCAAGCTGACGGTTCTGGTCCTGAGCAATCTGCACGTCGGTGCGCGGCACTTGGGTGGTGGTGCCGGTCTGCGAGAACGGTCCCGGCTGCGAGACTTGCGCCGTTTCGGTGATGCTGATTGTTAAATTACCTTGGGCGACGGCAACGGTGGAGATACGCACGTTTTCGCCCATGACGATGACGCCGGACTGTTCGTCGATGATGACGCGTGCGATCTGGTCCGGTTCAATGCGCAACTGTTCCAAGTCGGTGATCATATCCACGACCCGGCCGGTGTAATCACCGGGCACGACAACATTGACGGTGCTGGGGTCGGTGGCCGCCGCCGTTGACGTACCCAAAAAAGCGTTGACCGCCTGGGCGACGCGGCGTGCGGTGGTGAAGTCGGGATTGCGGAGGCTCAGCTTAACGCTCTCCATTGTGCCCATCTTGAAGGCGATTTCGCGCTCGACGATGGCCCCATTGGCGATGCGTGCCGACGTTGGCACGCCCTTTGTTACGGTTGCAGCGGCACCGCCTGCGGAAAATCCACCCACGGCAACTTGGCCCTGGGTTACGGCGTAAACTTCGCCATCTGCACCCAGCATCGGGGTCACCAATAAGGTTCCACCAAGAAGACTGCTTGCATCGCCAAGCGCACTCACGGTCGCGTCGACACGCCCCCCCTTTGATGCAAACGGCGGCAGGGTGGCGGTTACCATCACGGCGGCGACGTTCTTGGAAGCAAGGCCGGCATCGGTGGGCTTCACCCCCATGCGGTTGAGCATGGCCTTCAAGCTCTGCTTGGTGAAGTGGCCGTCCTTGAGTGTGTCGCCGGTACCATTAAGGCCGATGACTAGGCCGTAACCGACCAACATGTTGTCGCGCACGCCTTCAAAATCAACGATGTCTTTGATGCGCGATGCAGCGTTCGCCGGGCTCGCCCAGGCCAGCAGCACCAGTACAATCAAGCTCACCAAACCCGCGGAGAGGGCCTCCGTAAACATGCGGCGCGCCGGGGCGGCGTTAGCGTCTTGAGGCAAACCACCCAAGCCTTGGTCCGGATCCTCATATGAAATCGCGCGGTTCATAATCTTAATTTCCCGTTCACTGTGGTCTTTTGTCGTTCACACGGTGTCATGCACCGCTTTGTCTATAATTAATGCGAATTCCGTGCCACTTGTGGATTCCGCATAACTCGTTGATAAACAGCCGTTTTATTAAAGGTGAGGAGGGTAAAGACAGCCCCGCCGGGCAGGGGCTGCCGGGCGGGGGAAAATCTTGCCGGGTGGGGACTTTGGTGCCTACAGAACCGCTTAACGTTTGAGGTCGCGTGCGACGGTAAGCATTTCATCGGCGGTGGTAAACACCTTAGACGCGGCGTTGTAGGCCGTCTGGGTCGTCATCATTTTGGTGAATTCCGTCGCCAGATCGATGTTAGAGAGCTCGCGCGCGTTCGGGGTAATCGAGGCATAGCCCTCTGCGGAGGCGGACGTTATGGTGGCCGCGCCGGAATCGTTGGTGGTCTTAAAGACGTTGCCGTTGGTGGCTTCCAGGGCATTGGGATTGGCAAACACGGCCAGCGCCAATTTGTAAATGGTGCGGTGGGTATTGTCTTCAAACGTACCGATGACGTCACCGGTGGTGTTAAATCCGAACGAGCGCATGCTCGACGATGCGTACCCATTTTTGGAATAACTGACCGGCAGAAATTCACCATAAAATTGGGTCGTGTTGCTGATGTCTAGGGCAACGGTTGATGTGCCGCCGCCGTTGAACGTCAAGTTCAGATTTAGATCTGTCGGCGAGGTCACGGTGCCGTTGGGGCCGAAGGTGATGGTGCTCACGTTTGCCGTGGCCGTAGTCACGGTGCCTGCGTTATCTGCCGTGGCACCACCGTTTGTCGCAGCAACGGCGGTGGTGATTGGGATACCCGCGGTTTTCGACGTTAGTGTTATGGCCCCTGCGGCCCCCGCAGTTGCCGTCACATCGGCGCTAAGCAGCGAACTGCCGTTGATGAGCGCCATCAATCCGTTGCGGATATCGTCGATGGTCGCTTCCGTACCGAGGGTGGTGTAGGTCACGGCATTTCCGTTCACCGTGGCGGTGTAGGTGTCGCCGACTTCGCCAGGGGTGCCGGTAAGGGTCATGGTATCAACTTGTGCGGTTGGCGTAGACGCCGTGGAGACCTGGGTCGTCACGGTATTTGTGACGTTGGCGGTGGTGGTGGCTACGGTGGCGGTATTGTCGGCAAGGGCCGTGACGTTGGCCGTGGTGGTGGCCACGGTGGCCGTGTTGTCGAGGGTGACGCCAAGGACCGGAGTTGCTGTTGAAGTCGTGAAAGGCGTACCCGCGACGTCCGCCGTAATGGTGAGTTGCCCCGCGCCGCCCGCTGCGGACGAGACCCCGGGAATAGCATTAACCAGGGGAAATAAGGCGTTGCGGACATCGGCGATTGTGTTACCGCCAACCGCAGTGTAGCCGACCGTGGTCGTACCGACGGTAATCTCGTATCGATCACCGGCTTCAATGGTGCCGCCAATGGTTACGGTGTCGACTTGAGCAACGTTGACCACCGGCCCTTGGGCGGCGGACGTCGTTGTGGTCAGCGCATTGCCCGCTGTGACCGCTGTAATCAAGATTTCACCCGCAGCCCCCGCCGTCGCCGTCGCGTTGGCGGAAATTTGCGCGTCGCCGTTGATCAGCGCCATGAGGCCATTACGGATGTCGTCAATGCTCGTTTCCGCACCCGTAGTGGTGTATGTCACCGAGTTGCCGTTCACCGAGGCTGTGTAAGTGTCGCCCGCTTCGCCAGGCGTACCGGCGAGGGTGATCGTGTCGACCTGCGCCACCGGGGTTCGTGAGTTGGTCGCCGTGACGTTCCAGGTGCCGGTCCCCGTTTTGATAAAGTTCAATTTCACCGATTGGGCCACGCCGAGGCTGTCATACACGGTGATGTCAAAGGGGTTGATGTCACCCACCGCGTCGCCTGCCGGTAGGTTGAGGCCTAAACTGGCGGTGGTGGTGGGATCGAACTGGTTCAGGAAGGCGTACTGATCCACGCGCAGACTTTGCGGTGTTCCCGTGGTTGATACGGTGCCGTTCTGGTAGGCCCACCCTTGAATGAAATAGCCATTTTTATCGGACAGATACCCATCCTTGGTGGTGACAGATTGACCGCCAATTCCGGTGACGGTGATGTCATTTGCGGTTTGAATTTCGAAGCTTCCGTCGCGTCCATACAGTTCGCCACCACGGCCGTCTTGTTGGGTGTTCATCAAGAAGAACCCCTTGCCGTTGATTGCAACGTCGGTGGAGCTCTGGCTCGACACGACAAAGCCCTGCTTGGAGACATTCATTTTATCCAAGGGGCGCACGCCGCCGTTGTCAGACACGTTGTTGATGGACCGGCTCAACAACGTGGAAAATTGCGTGTTGGTGCCTTTGTAACCGCCCGTGTTCACGTTGGCGACGTTCACACCGATGCTGTGAAGCGCTTTCGATTGGCTCATCATGCCCAGCATTCCGCTGGAAAATGCACCGTAGATAGCCATCTGGCCTCTCCGTCTAATATTTTGGTGTCCGGCGCTAATGAGGTGCGCGCAGTCTTATCCACGGAAATAAAAGCAAAAAGCGCGCCAAGTTTTTTGAGGCGTTAGAGCGTTGATTTTATTTAATAAATACAACCGGCGTACCGGGCAGTCTTTGCCGCTTCCCGATGCGATGAGCAATTCTTGCCGACCTTTGGTCAATCTAATGCAAAGGCGAACACCTGCTTGGGATCGGCCCACACGGTGACGGTGGCGCCGGGTTCCGGTTTCAGGACGCCCGGTACGCGCACGTGCAACAGCACTTGGCCGTTGCCTCCGGGCGCGGGGCCGTCGCCGCCTGGGGCGGGGACGTGGATATGGAGGTGGCTGGAGCGCCCCAACAAAAAGACCTCTTTGACATGTCCGGTGGTGGCAAAATTGCCTCCCAACGCGTCTTGGTTTTGGCCCATGGCAACCTGCACCCCTTCCATACGCACCAGCACCTGGGCACCCATCCCATCAGGAATGGAGGGGATGGGGACGGGGCCGAACGGCGTTTCCATCTGGCCGTTTACGATGATCCCCTCGAAGTGATTCATGGCGCCGAACAACTCGGCGACGAAGGCGTCCACGGGGTGGAAATAGGTTTGCACAGGCGTGCCTGCTTGAACCACTTGGCCGTGGCGCATGACCACAATGTGATCGGCCATGAACATGGCTTCTTCGGGATCGTGGGTAACCATGAGTACCGCCACGCCACAGTCTTTTAAGAACGTCAGGGTGTCTTCGCGAATTTGCGCGCGCCGGGTGACGTCGAGGCCGGAAAACGGTTCGTCCAGCAACAAAATTTTCGGCTCAGGCGCCAATGCCCGCAGTAGGGCCACGCGTTGCTGCTGTCCGCCCGACAACACATGTGGAAAACTTGTAGCGTGTTTTGCAATGCCAAAGCGGTCCAGCGCATCAAAAATCCACTGCCGACGCTCGTCGGTTAACTTGTTGATACCAAAAGAAATATTTTCAAGTACGTTGAGGTGCGGGAACAGGGCGTAGTCTTGAAACATCAGGCCGATGCCCCGCTTTTCCGGGGGCTGGCACAGCCCACTTTGGCCGTCGGCGACCACTTCACCGCGCAGCACCACCTGTCCGTCTTGCACCGTTTCCAGCCCGGCGGCCAAGCGCAACAATGTCGTCTTGCCGCACCCGGAAGGACCCAGCAGACACGTCAACTTTCCGGCTTCCGCGATCAGGGATACGTCGTCCAGAACCTTCATCGGGCCGAACGCATGGTGAATGCGTTCCATCACCAGACCGCTCATGTGGAAGCCTCCTCATGGGCCGGATGCGAGACACGGGACTTGGCGATGGTGATGGACAAGACAATGACCGGAACAATGCCCGCAGCGACGATGGTGAGCGCCGCCAGCGAGGCTTCGGGCAGCATTTCATCGGACGCATACTGGTGCACGAAGGTCGCCAGGGTTTCGAAATCAAAGGGGCGCAAAATGGTGGTCATGGGCAGTTCTTTCATGCAGTCCACGAACACCAGCAGGGCCGCCGTGACAATGGAGCCTTTGAGCATTGGCAAGTGGACGCGCCTGAGCGTGGAAAGCGGCCCCGCACCCAATGTCCGCGCGGCACCGTCCATGGACGGCGTAATCTTGCTTAAGCCTGATTCCGCAGAGCCAAATGACAGGGATAAAAAGCGCACCACATAGCCAAAAATAACGGCCACGGCGGTGCCTGAAAAAAACAGCCCGGTGCTGACGCCCAGCGTGCCGCGTGCAAAGCTGTCCAGGGTGTTGTCGGTAAAGCCTAAAAACATCAAGATGCCGATGGCCAGCACCGCGCCGGGTACCGCATAGCCCAAGGCCGCCAAGCGGGCCACGACATTCAGCCACGGCGCGCGGCCCAGACGCAGGCTATAGGCCAAAAATACGCCCAATATGATGGCGATCACCGCCGCTAACCCCGACAAACCCAAGCTGTTGGCGGTGAAGCTCCAAAAATTGGCGTCCAGGGTCTCTTGATGAAAGTCCAAAGCGTAACCGCCCAACACGCCTGCCGGCACGACAAAGCCCAGCGTCACCGGCAACGCACAGGCGGTGAACGCGGCCGCTGCGGGCAGGGGGGCGAGTTTGTAGCCGGAAATGGCTTTGATGCGGCTCGAGGTTGAGTGAAACTTTTGCTGTCGCCGCCCGGCCCGTTCCAGGCCCACCAATACGATGACGAAGGCCAACAATACGGTGGCCAATTGTGCCGCTCCAGACGGGCTGTTCATATTCAGCCACACGTCAAAGATGGCGGTGGTGAAGGTGGCGACGGCGAAGAAATCGACGGTGCCGTAATCGTTCAAAGTTTCCATCATAACCAAACTCACGCCGACAGCTAGGGCCGGGCGGGCTAAGGGCAGGGCAACCTTGAAGAAGCTCCGCCACGGGCCGCAGCCCAAGGTCCGGCTGGCTTCCAACACGCACACGCTTTGCGCCAAAAACGCCGAACGGGCCATCAGGTAAACATAAGGGTAGAGCACCAACGTCATCATGGTGATGGCACCGCCCAGCGAGCGAATTTCAGGAAACGCATAGTCGCGGCGTGTCTCAAACCCAGCCAAATCGCGGATAAAGCCCTGGACGGGGCCGGAGTATTCCAGCACGTCGGTATAGACGTAGGCAATGACATAGGCTGGCACCGCCATGGGGATCAGCAGCGCCCACTCGAAAAATTTTTGTCCGGGAAAACGGCACATGGTGACAACCCACGCCGTTGAGGTGCCGATCACAAAGGTCCCCAGTCCAACGCCTGTCATTAACAGCAAGGTGGTCCAAATCAGACGTCCCAGCACCGTGTCCACCAGATGGGTCCACACGTCACCGCTGGGGGACAAGGCCAAGCCCACCACCCACAAAATGGGCAGCACGACGATCACAGCAACGATGAGCGTGCCTAAGGCCCAGCCGTTGAAGGCGGGCAGGTGGGGACGGGGCCGGGCCGAGACGATGATCTGGTTCACTGGTCGAAAGCCACCTTGTCCATCAGCCGTGTGGCTTGTTCATGGCGGGCGACGATTTCGCTTAAGTTGCGATCATCGGCCTTAAATGCTCCCCAAGACGCGACCAAGGGGTCCAGCGCCACGCCGTCTTTCAGGGGGTATTCGAAATTTTCGGCGGCGAACAGGCCTTGGGCCGACCCGGACGACAGAAACTCCAAAAATTTGACCGCTTGGGCCGCGTTCTTCGCACTTTTGGTCACGGCCACGGCGGACACGTTCACGTGCGCCCCGCGATCCTTTTGGTTGGGGAAGACGATGTTGACCGCCTGGCCCCACGTCTGTTCCTCTGGTTTTTTAGTGTTGGTCAGCATCTTGCCGAGATAATAGCTGTTGCCGACGGCCACGTCGCATTCACCTTCTTTGATGGCTTTGACCTGGGCTCTGTCATTGCCTTGGGGGCGGCGGGCCAAGTTGTCTTTTACGCCCCGGATCCACGCTTCAGCTTGCTCAGGCCCCAACGCCGCAATCACCGATGCCAGCAGCGAGATATTGTATGGGTGTTTGCCCGAGCGCATGCACACCCGACCCTTCATATGGGGCTTGGCTAAATCTTCGTAGGAGGTCACTTCGCCGGGGGCCACACGGGTTTTGTGGGTGTAGATGGCGCGCGCCCGCATGGTGAGGCCAAACCACAGGCCTTCGGGGTGGCGGTATTGGGCGGGGATGTTGGCGTTTAACACGGTGCTGGTGACAGGCTGTAAAAGGTCTTCGCCCTCGAACGCCGCCATGCGGTTGATGTCGGCGGTGAGAATCACGTCGGCGGGGCTGTTCATGCCCTCGGCCTTCAGGCGTTGCAGCAGGCCTGTTTTAGCAAACACGATCTTGACGTCAATGCCGGTCTCAGCCTCGAAGGCCGCGATCAACGGCTGGATCAAAAATGCCTGGCGGTAACTGTAAACGTTCAGTTCGTGGTCGGCTGCGCGCCCGGGGGTGGCGGTCAAAACGAGTGCCAGCGTTAGGGCTAGTGCGCAAAACCGTAACGCGTGAGGAAAGTTTTTCATTGTGTCTTAATATCCTTCAACGTCAAAACCTGGGGGAGGGATGCTTTGATTTAATGTTAGTTGCGAATGATTCGTAACTGGTAGGATTCAACATATGCCAGTTGCGAATCATTTGCAACAAATAAACGTAAATATTCTAGGGGTATTTGTGGCGTTGGTTTTGCGGGTCATGCGCGAGTCCCGGAAAAATCTAAAAAAGATTGCATCAACAGATATTTAACTCGCAAGCGTCATGCTCTATGATGCGTCCATCACTGCACCGCCCACGGACAGGACCGTTTTTATGAAAATCGGCAACGTTGAACAAGGCAAAGGCGTCGATCGCGCGAAACGCAAAAAAAGCGTTTCCGGCGGATCTGATACTTCGTTCGCGGATCAATTGCGCGGTGCGTCGTCTCAGGGCGGCGAGGTGGCGGCCCCGGAAAGCGGCATGGTTGACCACGCCACCATTGACGGTGTCGATGCGTTGCTGGCCATGCAGGAAGTTGGCGATTCGACGGATCACCAGAGCCGCAAGCAGGCAACATCTTACGGCGAAGACATGCTGGATCGGCTGAATACCATCCAAGATGCATTGTTAGCGGGGGGAATCCCCAAACAACGCCTCATGGACATGGCGCAAAAACTGCGCTCCGGGCGGGTCAAAGTCGCGGACGAACGGCTCAATGCCATCCTTGACGAGATAGAGTTGCGCGTTGAGGTTGAGATTGCCAAACACACCCGCAGCCTTTGAACCGTGCTTTTTTATGCCGTCAAATCCACAGTTCTAGTCCAAATGCACCAAGTTTTGGGCAATTGTCCCCATCTTTAACCGCTCATTTATAGAAAATGGATAAACTAGGCTTGCGCGAGCGCGCGCATTTCCATATATTCCGCGCCAAATTCCACTAACGGGGACTTGACTAAGAATGAACATCTCAATCTCTCCCGATTATAAGCCCTCCGACAAAGAGGAGTTTATGAATCCAACGATGCTCGAGTATTTTCGCCATAAGCTTTTGGACTGGAAAAACGAGCTGCTGCGGGAATCAAGTGACACACTCGAGCACCTTCAAGAGGGCGGCATATTGGAACCCGATATCGCCGACCGCGCGTCCGTTGAAACGGACCGCGCCTTGGAATTGCGCACCCGTGACCGCGCGCGCAAGCTGATCGCTAAGATCGACGAAGCGCTGGACCGTGTTGCAGATGGATCTTACGGCTTTTGCGAAGATACGCATGAGCCTATCTCTATCCGCCGTCTGGAAGCGCGCCCCATCGCGACGCTCTCCATCGATGCCCAGGAACGTCACGAGCGCATGGAAAAAACCCACCGCGACGATTAAGTGCTGGGTTGAGTTCATTTTAAAAAGGCCGGTGCGAAAGCGCCGGTCTTTTTTTACGCTTCGCTTGCCCCTCAAGCGCCGGGCACTCACTCCGTTCGTTTGGCTTACGGGCCTCGCGGCCCGGGGCGCGCAATGCGCCTTGTCGGACCCAAGTGGTCCTCCCTCTGATCTCAACGTAAATCTTAGTGACCGGTATACCGAAGGGGCGCAGCCCCGAGGATGGGCCATTGAGGCCCCGGGCCGCGAGGCCCGTAAGCCAAGGAAGGCGCAGCCGACCGCCCGGCGTCTGAGGGGCTAGCGAAGCGTAACCAAAGAAGGCCCCCTGGGGGCCGACAAAAAGAGGCCGGAGCATAAGCTCCGGCCTGAAAGTTTGATGTGGAATTGGCGGGCGAACCTGCCGCTTCCGATCGGGAACGATCATAAAGGCTCAGAACGGGAACAGTGCGTCCCAGAGCTGAGTTCCCCAGCGCGCTTGCTGGAGATTGCTAAGCGTGCCGCGACCGCCATAGGCGACGCGCATCTCAGCAATTTTGGTGTGAACGATGGTGTTGTCGGACTCGATGTCCTCGGGGCGCACGACGCCCGTCACCAGCAGTTCACGCATTTCGGAATTCACTAAAACTTCTTGGCGACCCATCAAAACCAACGATCCGTTGGGCAGGATTTGTGTCACCACGGCGGCGAAGGTGAGAGTAACTTTTTCGCTGCGGGCAATGGTGCCGTCGCCCGAAGTGGAATGATTGTTGCCAAAGGAGCCGGCAACCGCCGGGTTGAAGTCGCGCGGTAATTTCTTGGCGATTTTGGACTCAAAGCCCAACAACGCGGTGACGTTGGCCGTTTCACTATCGGCGCGGTCGCGCTCCGTCTTATTGGCCAGTGATGCACTGTCGTTGAGAGACAGGTTGATGGTGAGGATGTCGCCGACCTCTTTGGCGCGGTGGTCCTTAAAGAACGCGCGCGCCCCGTTCCGCCACAGCGAGTTGGGGTTTTCCGCCACGATCTTGGGGGTGGGCATGGGCATGCTGACCGGACGGTAGTTTGGCATCACCGTAGGGTTGGTGATTTCGGTCAGTTCCGGCCCATCACCGATTTCGCTCAATTTCGAAACGGTGTTGCAGGCGCTTAAACTGGCGACGGTTAAGCCGAGTACGGCTATTTTTTTCAATGCGGAGATGTTCTGTTTCATAAGGGCTCTCCTTTTCAACGCATGGCCAGATTAACGCCTAAGTCGACGCGGGCCTGTCCTGGCCCGGTTACGACGGCATCAATCACGGTGTTGGTTTGCAGGTTGCTGATACGGATGATGTCGCCTTTGCTGCCAGCCTGGAGGGCGCGGCCCTTGGCGGACAGTTCCATTAATGGCGTGGTTAGCAACATGGTTACGGTTTCTCCGCGGTTGACCAAAAGCGGACGGCGAACATCGCCCTCAGTCACCGGCCTGCCGGGTTGGATAGCGCGCTTAGCGGCCATGCCGATAATGTGGTCCACGTCGGTGATGGTGGTGCGTGACAGGCGCACTTCGGGTAGCTGTATCCATTCGATGTCGGACTGAGAAATCAAGTCGCCGCGCATTGCTCGGTTGGATAGCACCGGCACATCAGACATGCGTTCAAAACGTCCGGACATCCGCATGCGGTCATCCGCGCCGTTGCCCCATGTCAGCATGGCGGTAAAACGTCCGCTGGATGGATTAATGTTAAATTGGTCGATACCCAGCGCCACGGCTTTATTGGTGGGCAGATGCAAACGGAAGGATTTATTGGACAGGGACACCCGTGAGCTGGCATCGCCGCCTTCTGCGATCATGCGTTCGGTCAGCATCTCTTCAACCTCGTTGCGCCCGACCAGACGGCTGGCCCGTTCGATGACGACGCGGTCTTTCCTGGATGTGGGACGCCAGTTCAACTTAAACGCCCGTGCCACACGCTGCAGCCAGCGCGCGTCGAATACGGCACGACCACCGGGGCGCGGGGCGTAAGCCACCACGCGGTCTGCGTGTTCGCCGGTGCCTTGAAAAATGTCGCCCAGGTGCACCACGCCGCCGTCGAGAGTGGCATGCGGGATCAAGGTGACGAAGCGCGTCGGGTCCGGGGTGAAGGTCGTTCCCTTCTCCGCCGTTCCACTGGCCGCAAGAAGCGGCGCGGGGAGCAGCAGCAAGATGCTGAGGAGTAAGCTTGAAAGTTTCATGACAGTCCCCTTACCTCAGCTGTGTCAGGGTACCCATCATGTCGTCCGAGGTCTGGATAACCTTGGAGTTCATTTCATAGGCGCGCTGTGCGGAGATGAGGTTGGAAATTTCTTCGACCGCGTTCACGTTGGAGGTTTCTAAGAAGCCTTGCAGCACGGTGCCGTACCCGGTGGACCCAGGGTTGCCGGTGGTGGCACCGCCAGATGCTGGCGTTTCCAGGTACAAGTTGGAGCCGATGGATTCCAAACCTGCATCGTTGGGGAAAAGCGCGGTCTGAATTTGGCCGACGTTGGAATAGGCCACCTGGCCATCCAGTTTGACCAGAACTTCGCCCGAGGGGTTGATGGCCACGTCGACGGCGTTGCTGGGGACTGTAATATTGGGCAGCACCGGATAACCGTCATGGGTGACGACTGTGCCGTCTGCATTAAGCTGGAAGGTGCCGTCGCGGGTGTATGAGGTGTCGCCGTTGGGCATCTCCACCTGGAAGAACCCGCGGCCTTGCAGCGCCAAATCGAAGGTGTTGTCGGTGGGGTTCAGGTTGCCCTGTTCATGGATGCGATAGACCGCTGCCAGCTTAACGCCCAGGCCGATCTGCACGCCCGACGGCACAATGGTGCCCGCGTCTGACGAGGTGGAGCCTACACGCCGTAAATTTTGATACAGCAGGTCATGAAATTCGGTGCGGCGGCGCATGTAACCAGTGGTGTTCATGTTTGCCAAGTTATTCGAAACAACTTCGACGTTGCGCTGCTGCGCGAGCATGCCTGTCGCTGCGATGTTTAATGATCTCATGGTTCCCGTCCTTTTCTATGTATGCCCGGCACTCTTCGGCGCACTTTGGCGGTTGTTCGTTTAACCTTGGCCTAAGCCGGGGAGTTCGCGCACGGCTTTACGGATGCGTTCATCTTCACGTTTAAGAATGTCTTGCGCACTGTTGTAGCTGCGGCTCACCGCAATCATGCGGGTCATCTCTAAGACGCCTTCGACGTTGGACTGCTCTAACGCACCCTGGGCAACTTGAGCGTCAAGCTTATTGGTCGGCAGTTGGTCGGTGCTGTACATCCCGCCCGCTTGGCGCTGCAGGGCGAACGGGTCATCAAAGGTGACCACGCGGAGCTTGCCGATTTGGCCGTTTTCTGTGGATACGGTGCCATCGCCGCTGATGGTGATGGTGGTGTCCGACGGGGCGAAGAAAATCGGTGCGCCCGCGTCGGTCAGGACCGGCAAGCCCGACTGGGTTACCAGTTGTCCGCCATTGTCCATGCGAAAGCTGCCGCTGCGGGTGTATCGTTCGGTTCCGTCGGGGGCTTGGGCGACAAAAAAACCGTCACCGTGGATCGCCACATCTAAGGGGTTGCTGGTTTGCTTGATCGGGCCCTCGCTGATGTCACGATAGCTGGCGACATCTCGTACGAAGGACAGGCGTTGATCGGCGATAAAATCGCCAGATCGGGACCGAGACAGATGATCCACGAACATCATGCGTTCGCTTTTGTACCCGGTGGTGTTCATGTTGGCCAAGTTGTTGGCGATGGCACTCATTTCGCGACGCAGAGCCCCTTGGCGGGAAAGCGCAATATAGGATGTATTTTCCATCGGTTTTACCCTTTGTTGATCGTGTTCCGCTTTTATTTGTGTCCGCTTAATTGTGCACGGATTGATTTTGCTTCAGGAAAATGCAGGGACCGTGCCAGTTTATAAAATGCAGTAAAAACAGTATGTTAAATGCAGGATTGGTCGTGATGTCGGTGGGCAGGAAGGGGCCGGAGGCAGCCCTTGCCCGGCAGAACTTGCCGCTTGGCTTGCGCCTGAAAAGGGAGGGAGCTTGCGGTGTGATAAGGGCCTTGATTGGTGGGGTTTTCCCGGTCTATCAACGGCTTGTTAACCATCGCCATATAATGTGACCTATTGAATGAATTTGGCCGGGCGCCGTTCCGGCTGGCTTGGGGACGTACCTAGGCTGAGAAATCTGACGGAGACGGCATGGCCGACGACGAACTCGACGACGAACTCGATGAAGAAGGCGAGGAAGGCGAAGACGGGGAAGAGGGTGAAGAGGGCGAAGGATCAGGTAGATCTGGCCGAAAACGGCTGCTGATCGTCATCGCCGCCGTTCTTGTCCTTATTCTTGGCGGCGCAGCTGCGGCGTACTTCACGGGGCTGTTGCAGCCGGTGATCGATATGTTGGGCGGCAAGGATACGGCCGTGGAAGATCCGAATGCCCCGACCGTGTCTGGCGACGCTGTTTTTTATGACTTGGCGGAAATGCTGGTGAACATCAATACCGGCGGTCGCAAGTCGGTTTATTTGAAGATCCGAGTGAGCCTGGAGTTGGAAAACGCTGACGATATTGTGCACATAGAATCCGTGATGCCGCGTATCATCGATAACTTCCAGGTTTACCTGCGCGAGCTTCGTATTGAAGATTTGAAGGGTTCAGCCGGGATGTACCGACTGCGCGAAGAATTGTTAAAACGCGTCAACGTGGCGGTGGCTCCGGCCAAGGTCAATGACGTACTGTTTAAGGAAATGCTCGTCCAATAGGGCGCGCGTTTGTGGTAGAGACGGAAGCTGGATAAAGCATGACTGCGCCAGGAGATGATGTCGACCAAGACGCCATGGCAGCTGCCTGGGAAGCCTCCGTGGGCGGTGGTGGCGGCGATGACGGTGGCGACGCAGGTGGCGGCGCAGGTGGCGGCGACGGCGAAGAAGGTGGCGCTGATGACGATCTTGCGGCTGAATGGGCTGCGATGCTCGATTCCGGTGATGGCGGCGGCGGAGGCGGAGGCGGCGATAGTGGAGCACCACGAGAATCCACCCGGGTTCTGAACCAGGACGAAATCGATAGCCTTTTGGGCTTTGATGACGAACTCGATGAAACCGACCAAAAATCCGGCATTCAGGCAATCCTCAACTCGGCGTTGGTGTCTTATGAACGCCTGCCGATGTTGGAGGTTGTGTTTGACCGTCTGGTGCGTTTGATGTCGACCAGTCTGCGTAACTTCACCTCCGATAACGTTGAAGTGTCGCTGGACAACATTACCTCCATTCGCTTCGGTGATTACCTGAACTCGATCCCGCTACCGGCGATGTTGAGCGTGTTCAAGGCCGAAGAATGGGACAACTACGGGCTACTGACGGTCGACAGTTCCCTGATTTATTCCATTGTTGACGTATTATTGGGCGGGCGTCGTGGCACTGCGGCGATGCGCATTGAAGGCCGTCCGTACACCACCATCGAACGCTCGTTGGTCGAACGCATGGTCCATGTGGTTCTGTCGGATTTGTCGGGCGCGTTCGAGCCGCTATCGCCGGTGACCTTCCGCTTTGACCGGCTGGAGACGAACCCACGGTTTGCCACCATCTCAAGGCCTTCTAACGCCGCCATCGTGGCGCGGTTGCGCATTGATATGGAAGATCGCGGCGGTCAAATGGAACTGCTGCTGCCGTATGCAACACTGGAACCGGTCCGTGAACTTCTGCTACAGATGTTTATGGGGGAAAAGTTCGGTCGGGATTCGATCTGGGAAACTCACTTGGCCGAAGAGCTGTGGATGACCGATGTTGAACTGGAAGCCGTGCTCGATACCCAAACCATGCGTCTGGGCGATGTTTTCAGTATGCAGAAAGGTTCACACATGGACTTAGGGGCGACGCCTGAGTCTCAGGTAACATTGTTTTGCGGCGATGTGCCCATGTATATGGGCCGTATGGGCCGTAAAGGTGATCAAATTGCCATCCGTATCGATGGCCGCTATGAAAAGCCGAAGGAATAGGCCATGCCGATCTCGCTTATGCTAGACATCATCATCGCTGTTCTTCTGGTTCTGACCATCGCTTATGCGATGCGCCTGAATCAGCGTCTGTCGCAGTTGCGCTCGGATAAAAATGAACTTATGAAACTGGCCAAGACCTTCGCCGAAGCCACCGTTCGCGCCGAGGCAAGCATCCAAAAATTGAAGGTTTCCAGCGCGGCCCTTAAGTCTGATGTCGCCAAGGCGGAAGCGCTCAAGGATGATCTCGCCTATTTAGTGGACCGCGGTGGGCGCACGGCGGATGAAATGGTTGATACGGTGCGCACCCCTGCACGCAACCAAGGTGCTAAGCCTCAGAATAAATCGTTTATGGGCCGCAGTCGTGCAAATCAAGATGACGGTCAATCCCGTTTTGTTGACGATACCAATCGCCCCGCTATGCCGGGTGCGGATGACGACGCTAGGCCTGACTCAGGTGCCTTCACGCGTCGCATTGCCGGTCGTTCGGGCGGGAGTGCTGCCCCGGCTTCACTGGGAAATGGCCAAGAAGCCGTGGCACGGCACCTAGCCTCGCGCGGCTTAGGCGGCGGGACTGATTTAGACAGTATCGAAAACACCGATGCCGCTCGCGAGCTGTTGAAGGCTTTGGGGTCGGTTAAGTGATGTATCGGGTGACGTGAGATGGCGTTGGACAACATGACCATCGGACAATTGGAGCCGGACCGCCCAGCGCCTGAGGCGTGGGCGGAAGACTACGACTTCGATCTGCCCGAAGAGCCTGAAAAGCCGAGCTTGCTGCGCCGGGTGGTGGTCAAGGTGCGTTTGTTGCCCCTGGTGATCTTCGTTTGCACCCTGACCCTAACCGTACGCGTTGGCGACATTTGGGAAGGTATGGACGGTGCCCTGAACAGCACCGTGTCCGTTTCCAGCTCCGAAGCTCTGGCTCAGGTCCAGGGTGCGGCTCCGCCCGCTGACGCCGCCATGCCGCCGGATGGTGCCGCCGTCACCACCGACATGATGGCGGGTGGGGGCGACGGCGTTGTGCCGATGATGCCCGAAGAAGACCGCGCCGCCATAGCCGCGCGTATGTTGGCCGACGATCCGACGCTGCTGACACAGTCCGAAATTGACTTGCTGCAAAAGCTCGCCGAGCGTCGCGTGGAAATTGATGCGCGCGCCCAGGAATTGGAAACGCGCACCGCTATGCTGGCTGCAGCGGAGACGCGAATCAACGGAAAAATTGAAGAATTCAAGGCCCTACAGGCGACCATCGACAGCCTGGTTAAGGAGTATGACCAGCAGCAAAGCGCTAAACTGCTGAGCCTCGTGAAAATCTACGAAAATATGAAGCCTAAGGACGCCGCGCGTATTTTTGAAGAGCTAGAGATGGATACCCTTTTGCAAGTGGTCGAGCGTATGAAGGAACGTTCGCTCGCCCCGGTCATGGCAAAGATGAATCCCCAGCGCGCCCGTGAAATCACCGTCGAACTCAATCAATTGCGAAAACTTCCAGAACAGGCACGTATTGGTGGTTAAATTGGCTTGAAAAATGGCGTAGGCTGTTTATGTAATAGGTTGCGAAGTGGCCGTGACTGCTTTACTTAATTGATATGTCGGATTAATACCGATTCTATGCGTGCCGGGGGAATGGAGTGGCGATGGTCAGGTGAAATGATGTCAGGCGGCATGATCTTCGCTTTTCTTTAAGGCTCTCCCCTTAAAATTATTTTGGGCACGAATCGGTGTTTGTCGCCTTGCTATAAGCTGTGAAACGCGAAAGCTGAGTCAGATATTTGCGATTAAGTGGTACGACCCGAATTGTGGTCATGCGCTTAAGGTTTTGTGAAACGGAAAACGCTGGGGCCTGAAAAAAAAGGGTCAAACAATGGAGTGATTTGATGGCTGTCGATAAAAGCATGAATGTACTGATCGTGGATGATTATAAAACCATGCTCAGAATCATCCGCAACCTGCTTCGTCAGCTCGGCTTTGAGAATGTCGAAGAAGCCATTGACGGGACCGAGGCCCTTGAAAAGGTCAGGGAAGCCAACGGAAACTTTGGTCTGATCATTTCCGATTGGAACATGGAGCCTATGACCGGTATCGAGCTTCTGCGTCATGTTCGTGCTGACGAAAAGTTCAAGCACATCCCCTTTATCATGGTGACCGCTGAATCCAAGTCCGAGAACGTGATTACGGCGAAGGAAGCGGGCGTGTCCAACTACATCGTTAAGCCTTTCAACGCCGACACACTGAAGTCGAAGATGGCTAGCGTGCTCGGCGACTTCTAAGGAGAAGGTTCATGGCCGGGCCTAAAGCTATAACGGCCAAGGGCTCCAAGCCTAAGGCTCAGAAAAAAACTCCGCGTAAAGTCGGAGCGAAAAGCCCGCGTTCTCGAAGAGCTACAGCTCAACGAAAAATGGCCCAACCCAAAAAGGCCGTTGATCAGGTTGTCGCCGCAGCCAAATCAGTCATAAAATCAACCAAAGCCCAGTCTGGCAAGTCCAAGCCTACCAAAGCCGAGCTTAAGGTTTTTGCCGAGCTCGAGAGTCTTGCTGCCTACATTCAGGCCGCCAAACTGGAAATCGCCCAGATCCGTCCCGATACGGTGAAGGATGAACACCTGCTCACCGCCATCGATGAGCTGGACGCAGTTGTGGAGGCATCAGCAGATGCCACCAACACAATTATGGATGCCTGCGAGATCGTCGAAGGCGTCATGGGCGATGTGCCGAGTGGCACTTCGGGCAAGCTGATGGACGCCACCACGCAGATCTATGAAGCTTGCACCTTTCAAGACATTACCGGCCAGCGCATCAACAAGGTGGTGAAGACCATGCGCCACATTGAAGACCGAATTGACGCTTTGATCGATGCCTTTGGTGATAAGCCTGCGGGCGCAAAGAAAAAAGCAAAGGTCGTTAAAAAAACAGCGGCGCCTAAACCGGGTGCGAAAAAGGTTATCAGTGACGCAGACCTTTTAGATGGCCCACAGCTTGGCGATAAGGTCAAAAGTCAGTCTGAAATCGATGACATTTTCGCCAATTTTGATTAGACGGACCAAGGTCCCAGATGGACGACATGGACGCCCAAATACAGCCACAAGCGAAAGGCGGCGAAAATACCGTTGCCTTGTTCTTAGGGCTGTATCTTGTCGTTTTGGCGTTCTTCATTCTGCTTGTCACCATGTCCACGTTGGAAGAATCAAAGTCTAAAAAGGTGATGGATAGCCTGTCGAGCACCTTCACGTCCATCATGCCACCGTCGGCTGATTTGCAGACCTTTAAATCCAAAGACGGCGACGTTTTGGCGGGCCAGGAATTTCAGCAACAGGTCACGGGCATTTTTGCCACCGCACTGGGCATCGACAAGGTCAAGACCGTACAACCCGGTCGGCAGATGCGTTTGCAGTTGGAAGCCGATTCCCTGTTTTTCGATAATGAGGCGCGTATCAGGCCCGCCATGTACCCGCTTTTAGACCGCACCGTGGCGGCCCTGTCCAACCGCCCGTCGGGGCTACGTTTCGACTTGGAATTTATCATCGGCACGGCGACCGCCAAGGATGGCAAGACCATGCCTGTGGAGCAAACCCTTGAGGTCTTGCGTGCCGGAGCCTTCGCCCGCGCTATGAACGAACGCGGCATCCCGCCCGACAGCCTTTCAGTGGGGATGCGCCCCGGGCATGTGGGCGAAATCGTCATCTGGTTCTACACCCGCGACATCGAAGCGACCAAGCTGCGCTTCGATGCCGGTGGCGCGGTCGGCAAGTGAGGGGGCGGGAACGTGCACACTGACGATACCCAAGGCGTCCCTAAGTACGATAAGCCCAGCACGGCCTGGATGGTCACGTTTGCGGATCTTGTGTCTTTGATGCTGACCTTCTTCGTGCTGCTGTTTTCCATGTCGTCTTTGCAAATGGATGAATGGCAAGAGATGACCGATACCCTGACGCAGAGCTTGAATCCGGGCAAAATTACCACCGTCGCGGCGGCCACTGCGGAATTCAACATCGGCACTATTTTCCGCCGCGAGGCTACCAACCTGGATTACTTGTCTGGCGTGTTGGAGGGGGGCGTGGCCGCAGACCCGCTGCTGGCCAATAGCCGTATCATGTTGTTGGAAGACCGTTTGATCATTGCTCTGCCGGGTGATCTGTTATTCCCGCCGGGACAGGCCAGCATGCCTGACGAGGCGCGCTCGGCGCTGTTCACGCTGGGCAGCTTGTTGCGCAATGTCGGCAACCAAATCGGCGTTAACGGCCACACCGACCCAAGCCCGCCCGGTAAAGAAAAGGGATTTGTGTCCAACTGGGAGTTGTCGATCGCGCGCTCTTCGGCGGTGGCAAATGCGCTGAGGCGATCTGGCTATACCGATGACATTATTGCCTATGGCTTTGCCGATAGCCGCTACCAACAGCTACCTGCGGGCAGTGCCGCACAACGCAGTGCTATGGGACGGCGCGTTGACATCGTTATTTTCTCGACCGTGGGAGAACAATGATGTCACGGGGCGGGGGGCAGTCATGGTCGCTGAGAACGCTGTGCACCCTTGCCATTTTGGTCGGCGTGCAATTTTCTACGGCCACACCCGCGTGGGCCGACACGGTCACCGTACAAGCCAGCCAGCAACAGGGTTTTGGCCGGCTTACGTTCCGGTGGCCACAGCCGGTGGGGCATCAGGCGGTGCGCCAAGGCGATCTTCTGATCGTGACTTTTTCGCGCTCCATTCAGGCTGATCTGCGTCCCGCATTGCGGGGACTGACTGCCTATGTGGCGTCTATAGAACCCGCGCCCAACGAGGCTACCGTTAGCTTTCGCATCAAGGGCGAGTTCACGGTGCGGAGTTTCGACAGCGGTGCGTCTGTGGTGGTGGATATCATCGCCCCTGCGGTTTCGGGGCAGGCTCAAGTTCAACCGCAACCGCAACCGCAAACCGGAGGCGCAGGCGGGCCGACTGTGGCGGTGCGCATTGGTGCACACCCGACCTATTCTCGCGTCGTCTTTGATTGGCCCGCTCAGGCAGGCTTCGCGCTCAGCCGTTCCGGTGACACGGCGACGCTGACGTTCGATCAGTCTGCCAGCGTAAATCTGGCGAGCCTCGCCAGCGGGCGCGTTAAGAACATCGGTGGGGCTAGCGCCGCCGTCACGGACGGTAAACTGGCGGTTACATTTGATGTCGCCGCCAGTTCGCGCATCAAGGCCTTCGCCACCGGTGCCAAGGTGGTGATGGACGTCTATCCTCCGGATGCTGTTCAAGTTCAAAAGGCCGCAGCGCCTCAGCCGCAACCATCTGCAACCGCAGCCGCCCCCGTGGCAGAACCTGCCCCCCTGCCACCGGCCACACCGACAGCTTTGGAGCCGACGCCGCTGGAGCCCACACCCGTAGAACTCGCGCCGCTTGTGGAGGCCGAGTCCGCCGCCGTCGATAGTGCGCCTCTGCGTGAAACCGCCGTTAAGACGGAGGCTATGGCCGAGGGGGTGGTCGCCTTGCGGTTTAATTGGGACGAACCGGTGGGAGCCGCAGTGTTTCGGCGCGGCGATGCGTTGTGGGTGGTGTTCGACAAGCGCGCTAAAATGGATACCGCCGCGTTGGCACGTGGTGGTGCTGGGCTGGTGAAATCGGTAGAGCAAATCCCGTCAAATGACGGCACGGCGCTGCGTCTGACCACTGCCGAAGGCGTAAATCCTGACATCAAGCGTGCCGGGTTTGCATGGATCATGGAATTCATGAAACAGCCTCTCTTTCCCAGCGCCCCCCTGCAGGCCGACGCTCAGCCCAATTCGCCTCTGGGCGCGCGTCTATTTGTTGCCGTACCGGAACCGGGCAACGTGATCGCGTTCCGTGATCCTGAGATTGGTGACAACCTTATCGTGGTGCCGGTGATTCCGCTGGGCCACGGCATTTCGCGTCCCTGGGCCTATCCGCAGCTGCAACTGTTGCCGTCTAAGCAGGGCGTGGTGGTGAGGCCGCTGTCCGACGATTTGAGTATACGCCCCTTGCGTCAGGGGGTGGAGGTTACCAGTACCGGCACCTTGCACGTTTCCAGCGTCTCGGAAGAACAAAGGGCCAATGTCGACTTGGAAGCGGCGCTGTCTGCCAGTTCGGGGATGGGATACATGGGGACGTTGACCCGTGTGCTGGATTTGGAAAAATGGAAGCGCCCGGATTTGCAGGACTTCACCGAAATCCGTCAAGTCCTGCAGCTAGAGGCCGCCATGGCCAAGGGTGCGAAGGGCAAAGAAAAGGCCAATACGGAAATACTCAACTTCTTTTTTGCAAACGGTTTCGAGGCCGAGGCCCTGGGCGTTCTTGAAGTGATGCGCTCAGACCGGCCAGACATCGAAAATGAACCTATGTTCCGTATGATACGCGGTGCGGCGAGCTGGATGATGGGGCGCTTAGGCGATGCCCGCACGGACCTCTATCACGCAAGTCTGGACAACAACGATGAAGCCACGTTCTGGCGCGCCGCCGTTGTCGCTGCTGAGGGCAATTTGCCCGACGTCGCGTATGAATTGCGCAAATTCGGTGCCATCACCAAGCCTTATCCGAAGGCCATAAAAGTGCCCACCGCATTACTGGTTGCCGAGGCGGCGGTGGAATTGGGCGATGTTAAGCAGGCCACCCAGTACCTAGAGGTCCTGTCCATCGACGATCCTTCCGGGGCGCAGCGGGACCAGATCAGTTATGTGTCGGGCAAGCTGAAGGAACTGAGCGGCGATACCGACGGGGCCATCGCGGATTGGGAAGGCGTCATGGAAGGGGTGCACCGTCCCTCTCGGGCCAAAGCCGCCATGGCGCGCACCGAACTGTTGTTGAAGCTTGAACACTTTTCGGTCAAGGATGCCATCGAGGAGTTCGAGAAACTGCGCTTTGTGTGGCGCGGAGACGATTTCGAATTCGATCTGCTGCGTCGTTTAGGGGGGCTGTATCTGAGCCAAGAAATGTACAGAGAGGGGCTCAACGCTCTGCGCCAGGCGGTTACGAACTTCCCCGATAACCAATACGCCAATTTGATCACCAAACAGATGTCGGATGCCTTTCAGTTTTTGTATATGCAGTCCGGCGCAGATGTCTTGGCCCCGGTCACAGCGATCGCCCTTTATGACGAATTTCGTGAGTTGACGCCCGCGGGGGCTGCGGGCGATGAGATGATCCGCAAACTGGCTGACCGTCTGGTGGGTGTCGACTTGCTGGACCGCGCCGCGGATCTGCTCGAAGCGCAAGTTGATTTCCGCCTGGTGGGCGAGGAAAAAGGCCGCGTGGGGGCGCGTTTGGCGCTGATATACTTGTTCGACCGTAAGTACCAGATGGCCATTGATGCCTTAGATAAAACCCAAGTGGCCACCATGGGGGACGCATTAGTTGTTGAACGCGTATTGCTGCGGGCTCAGGCGTACATTGGCCTGGAACAGCCAGACGTTTCCTTAGACCTGCTGCGTCCCGAAATTGGCCTCACCGCCGAGCAAATACGGTCCGGCATTTATTGGCGCGCTGGAGATTGGAAAAGCGCGTCTAAATCTCTGGCCGCCGTTGTGCGCGGCTTAGGGGCTAAGCCGCGAAAGCCACTGGACGACAAACAAGCCACGTCGGTGCTGTCCTTGGCGATTGCCAATACTCTGGAAGCGAACGAAGCGGCGGTATCGCGCGTGACCGCGAATTACGGTCCGGCCATGGCGCAGACGCCGTATGCCGACGCTTTTCAACTGATCACCGCCCCGCCGGAATTGGGTCTGGTGGACTTTCGCGGGCTGGACCCAATTGTGAAAAAAGTCGAGAATTTCCAAGGATTCATGGAAGTCTATCGCCAGCGTGTGGCCGAAGGCCAGCTCAGTTCCCTCTATTAAGGCCGCCCCCCTGTAGAACAAAAAGTACTGTGTTGAATTTTCCACTTGATCAGGGGGTGGTTTTCGTCGTATTGACCGCGCTTGGTTCTACACGGATCACTCTAAATTAGGGACTGATACGCGATGGAAAACATTGCCCTTACACAATTTGACGAGACCTTAGATACGGTCGGCGACGAAACCGCCAGCCCCGCGTTGTATCCCGTCGTTGATAACACCAAAGACTACTTCGTCGAGAAGGATGGCGTGCGCTATGCGGGCAACCATCTTCTGGTTGAAATTTGGGGTGGCTCTCACCTAGACGACCCCAAGGTCATTGAAGGCGCTTTGTGTGAGGGTGCGGTTGACGCAGGTGCGACAATTTTACACGCGCACTTCCATCATTTTTCGCCGTATTCGGGCGTGTCAGGCGTGGTTGTTCTGGCGGAAAGCCACATTTCCATCCACACCTGGCCGGAAAAGAACTATGCCGCCATCGACGTGTTTATGTGCGGTGAGTGCGATCCCCATAACGCCATTCCCGCCATCAAGCGTGCCTTCCAGCCGGAAGATCTAGAGGTCAGCCTGCACAAGCGCGGCGTGATAAAATGAAGCGTTTTGACGAAGTCCTTCACAATGGATATTCGCAAAGCTTTGAGGTCACACGCGTCCTCTATCACGACAAAACCGAACACCAAGACCTGATCATTTTTGAAACACCCACCTTTGGGCGGGTGATGGCCCTGGATAACATTGTTCAGGTCACCACCAAGGACGAATTCGTCTATCACGAAATGATGACCCACGTGCCGATCCTGGCCAAAGGTGACGTTCGCGATGTGTTGATCATCGGCGGCGGCGACGGCGGAATTTTGCGCGAAGTCCTGCGCCATGCCTCGGTCGAGCGCGCCACCTTAGTCGAACTTGATCGCACCGTGGTGGACCTGTCACAGGAATTCTTGCCCGAGATATCCATGGGCGCCTTTGACGACCCACGCGCCAACCTGATCATCGCCGACGGTGTTGAATTCGTCGCCGATACCGATCAGCGCTTTGACGTCATCATCGTCGATTCCACAGACCCCATCGGCCCCGGCGCGGTTCTGTTTACGGAAAGCTTCTACGCCGCGTGCCACCGCTGCCTCACAGACGGCGGCGTGCTGGTGACGCAAAACGGCGTGCCGTTCTTTCAGGGCCAGGAAGTGGTCGACACCAGCAGGCGCATGTCTAAGTCATTCCAAGACAATGGCTTCTATACCGCCGTCGTGCCGACCTATGTCGGCGGGTTTATGACGTTGGGGTGGGGCAGTGATGACGCCAGCCTGCGCGACCTACCCATTGAAACCCTGCGTGACCGCTTCGTGACGGCGGACATTGAGACCTGCTACTATACCCCCGACATCCATAAAGCCGCCTTCGCCCTGCCAAGATTCGTCGAAGACCTGCTGGCCTAAGCCCTAAATTCCAGATCTCGCACACCCAACCGCCGCCCCTAGAATGGCGGTATTTTTGTGCGCGACCCATATATAGGAAAATAGTCTTTACATGGGGCCGGACCTATGCTAGACACATCGTAACGACGGGGACACGTGCGCCCGCGCCTCCTTACCCCCGTCTTGCTGAAACATAAGAGTGTGATACGGTTGTCCTCTCTTAATGGTAGAGGGGGCTTTGGGTGTCTAAATTGAAATTTTTTTCAGTGATGAGCTTGGCGGTGCTAGCGGGGATATTTGCCCAGCCCTCGTCTGCGGCTGAATTGAAAATGGCCGACATTATATACTGCCCAATTGTCCCCTATGAGCGCTGGTACCCGTTTAACCCTACCGTCATGCATCTTGACGGAAAAATGAATATTACGCCCCGGACTATCTTTTTCAGCAAACATGGGCAGTTTCGTTACACCGTTCACGAAACGGCGGAAGGGTTTACCTATCTTGAACTGTTTGATGTGCCGGTTAAGCCCAATTTCGGGGCATACATCTATCTGCGATATGCCATGCCCGATAGCCCTCTTTGGTTCCTAACCTACCGCACGCAATCCTGCATGATGCAGGTTCATTTTTGCAGCACCAAAGAAGGCGTGGAGGAGATGATCCGCATGGAAAACAACCTTCTAAAAGAGGGCGACATTGAAGTTGTGTGCGGCAGCGCTACATATGTACGCCATGTGAATCGAGCAAAATTGAAAGGGTTTATACCCGAAGACCCTGACGACTGATCATCGATCACTTTTACCCCCTCATCCCCGGCGGCGCTTATTGCGCCGCTTTTTTTTATGTCTAAACGGCAGGAAAATCGAACATGACCGACAGCAAACAAAAACAATCCCGCGACTGGGCCTTCACGCTCGCTAGTAGCCTCGAAAGGAATAGAGAAAATATGTACGGCGATGGCACCGGGGTTCCCACCATTGGAGTTGGCTATGCCACCATCGTTAAAGGGCGTGGCGATGTTTGGGCCGTTAAAGATACCTTGGTGCGCGATATGGAAGCTGTCGGTACACCTCTGACTGCTCAGCAGCGACATACCATTAAAGATATTGTCATGGAAAAAAACGAGAGCAATCCAGATGAAAATAAAATAAAGGAGTTGAATCGCCGTCTTGAAAAGATAGGCCTTGAACCTGAACAAAGACGGGACCTGTACGACTTATCCTATGACCGACACTGGAAGGAATTAGAGCGCGCGGTAGGTGCCAAGACCTTAGATAAACTACCTCCAGAACAACAGGCAGCCTTGGTGCTTGGGACGTTCCTGTCCCCAGCCGCCATGTGGGACGAGCGGACGGCAATCGCCGCCGGAATCGACGAGGACAATCTGAACAAGGTGGTTGATGCCCTTGGCCGGGTGGGCACGAAAGTGAAAAACCCAACTAGACTAGGCATCTTGGCCGCCCGGTACACGAACCCCGAGCAGACCGGAAAAGCGCCCGTTGAGCCGGGCGATTATCTTGGAAAAATAGCGCAGAAATACGGCACGACGGTTGAGGCTTTAAGGATGGCAAACCCCAATATTAATGAACAGGGAACAATATTTTCTGGCCAAGCCCTCAACCTACCCGAGGGAGCCGTGACGAAGGAATCTGTTTATGCCGCTTATGCTCAGCAGGGCATTGCACAATATGAGGTCGAGCAACATTGGGCCGATCAGGTCAAGAACCATAAGAACGGCGCACGATTGGCCGCTTTGGGCCTCACGGTTCGCGAAGCCCGCGTTATGAATGATGTGGCCAAGGGCCTTGATATCACGGGGCAGGGATACAGCGGCCCCGAAATGGCTGCCGCCACCCGCTACAGTTCGACCCTGGAACGCACCAACGGTGACCATGACGCTGCCATGCGATACGCCCGGGAAGGCCTTGCCGAAGCCCGCACATATAATGGCCCGTCGCAAGAATTCAGCCTCGGCGATCATCCATTCTCTGCTAAGGACATCACAGCGTATTTGGATACCTTCCGCGACAGCGTGACGGTGCCACAAAAGCAAAACAAGCAGGCGGCCATAACCAGAGCCAACCTGCTGGCGTTCGGCCAGGGTGGGGCACCTTTTGATTCCGGGTCCTTTCAGGTCGCCAGCAACACGCTGACAGGGTTGCTCGGTGCGGCCCAGCCCCAAGCCCAGCCCCAGGCCGCGCGTCCCAATTCCATCACCGTCAGACCGGGCGAGACCTTGTCCGAGATTGCGTTTAAAAATGACACCTCCGTCAGAGACCTGATGCTGGACAACCCGCACATTAAGGACCCGGACCGGATTGATCCCGGGGA
>Ga0316204_10001534_pt1 | contig 61091 bp, 59 predicted proteins | sample 6monrhotite_MG_2_FD_205661 | JGI IMG/M metagenome (GOLD analysis project Ga0316204, IMG submission 205661) | Microbial mat bacterial communities from mineral coupon in-situ incubated in ocean water Damariscotta River, Maine, United States -... | ecosystem: Environmental > Aquatic > Marine >...
CCGTCCCGTTGAAGCTGAGCGTCCGGTCATGATCGGTGAAGCCGAAACTCGTGCCGTCCGCCCGCGAAATCCGCCAGCACCAGGTGAGCGTGGTGGTGCCATCGTCGAGATGGGCTTGCAGGTCAGGATTGATGCTTTTCATCGGCGGAGTTCCAGCAGTGGAATAGAGGTGATCGAGCCCAGTCTTTCGATGTCGTGCGTCACATCGAGGGCGTCGCTGTCGAAACGGACCGGCACGTCGAATTCAAAGCCTGCAGTAATGGCGACGCCAGCCTCGGGCGCTGCGTCGAAGGTGACGACGCCGGTCGTGGTGTCGACCGACCAGCCGGACGGCTGCTCCACCGCGCCGAGCGCAATGCGCACGGTTCCGGTCACTGGTTTAGCGATGGCGCGCGTCCAAGATTGTGCCCCGGAGGTGTAGCGCTTGACCAGTTGGAAGGCGGTCGTCGTGCCGTCGCCGGTGCCGATCACCTGATCAGCGGGCGATGGCGTGCCCGAGGGCAGGCAGGATTTGTGGTCGCCCCAATCCTTGAAGCGGAAGCCGTGCAGGCGCCCGTTACGCGCCTCGAAGAAGGACACCACCGCCGCCAGATCGTCAGCGCGGCGAATGCCGTAGGCGACATCGTAGCGGCGGCGCGAATTGGCCCAGCTGGCGTTGCGCTCCTCGTCACCGGAAGCGAGTTCGACGATCTGGGTCCGCCGCTCGGGCCCGCCGCGTGCGCCGCGGCTGATGTTGTCGGGAAACCGGACCTCGTGAAACGCCATCACATGCCCCTCCGGCCGAGCGAGACCGCGCGGGCGATGTCGGCCGCGACCTGCGTGCGGGACTGCCGGAAGCTTTCGGCGTCGCGGGCCATGATGGTGACATTGACCCCACTGCCGCCCGTGCCGTAGCCCTGAGCGTCACGGAGCGACAGCACCCGCTCGCCCCGCTGCAGGATTGCAGGCACCTCGTCGTGGCGGAGCCCTGCAACACCGCCGCTATGCATCCGGGGCGCGGCTGCAAAGGCCATGGCCGGGACCAGCCGGCCTGGTCCGGAGGCACCTACTATGCCGCCTGCATGCAAGATGTTCGCGAAAATCCCGCCCGCACCCCCAAGCGCGCCGGAAAGCGCATTGGCGATCGGCCCGAGGATGAACCGTCGGGCCGCCAGCTTGGCGAGATCGGCCAACAGCGAGGTGACCAGACCGCGGAAGTCCAGTTTGCCGGTCTTCACGAACGTGGCCACCGCGTTCTCAGCCGACTGAAACGCGCCAACCAGCGCCTGACCGATATCGCCGCCGATATCCCGGGCCTTGCTGGCATAGTCGCTGAGCGCTGCGGTGACCGCCTGCCAGCCGGTGACGGCGGCTTCGGTGTTTGGTTCGGCAGCAGCGGCTGCAGCCTCGGCCGCAGCACCTGCACCCGTGGCGGCGCGTCCAGAATCACCAAGGGCGGTCTCCAGACGGTCAGCCGCGTCCGTTGCTTCGGCCAGCGCGTCTGCGCCACCCTCATTGCTGCCCTGTACCGCGTCACGTAGGGCCTGCCAGCTGGCGAGTGGCGCACGCGCGCCTTCGGCCAGATCCCGCGCGGCACCGCGATACGTGTTGGCCGTGGCCAGTGCAGTATTGGCCGCCTGGGTGAGCCCCAGATCGGGGGCTGTGAGCGGGTTGTTCTCGAACGCCCGGTCGAAAGCGGATTGTGCGGCGGTGGTTGCGGCGGTCGCTGCACCCTCAAAACGGTTCTCGATCTGACCCAACTCAAGATCTGGAATGATCGAAATGCGCCGCTCGGAGCCGAGCGCTTCCAGTCCCTGATTGATCCCGCCTATGAACGTGTTGATCCGCGAGACGACGCCGTTCAGCATCGCCTCGACGCCGTCGATCAGGCTGTTCGCCGCCTGAAACGCCAGATCACCGATGGCCGCTGGGAGCAGTCCCCAGATTGCCTTGATCGCCTCATAGGCCCCCTCAAACGTGTTCGCGGCCGCGTTGCCAAAAGCCACGACGCTCTCGATGGCGCTCTGCATGCCGGAGGCGGCATCGGCCTTCAGATCGAAGAACATCGCCGTGGCCGCAGCTCCCGCCGCCGCAGCCCCCATCTTGATGCGATCCCAGACCTCGACGGCCAGGTCCTTCAAGAGCGACATTGCCTCGCCAAATCCGCCAGCTCCCGACACAAGGCGGGTGAACTGGTAGACAAGCTCGCCCGCGCCAACGATCAACGCCCCGATGCCGGTGCGGATCAGCGCGCCGCGCAGCAGGACCAGCGCTGTGGCGAGCCCACGGACCGACAGCGCTGCGACAGCCATCCCGGCGACCCAACGCCCTGCAAGAAAAGCCACAAACGTGGCGGCATAGGTGGTCAGACGGCCGATGTTGTCGAAAAGGCCCCGGATCGCGATACCGAGCGGCCCGGTGCGGCTGGCTACAGCCGCCATCGCGTTGGCGACCGCTTCCAGCGCAGGGGCCGCAGCGACGGCCAGTTGATTCGACAGCCCGCGCCAGATCAGGCCAAGCCGGGAGATCGCATCGTTCGTCCGTTCGATCTGATCGGCATCCTGCTCCGAAACGACGACACCGAAGGCGAGGACGTCCTCCGTCGCCTGCCGCAGCGTCGCGGTGTCGATGCGCGACATCGCTATGGAGCCTTCCTCGCCGAAAAGCTGGCCCGCTACAGCGGCGCGTTCTGCGGCGGGCACGAAACTTTCGATTGCCGCGTTGATCGCGCCCACACGTTGGTCAAGCGGCAGGGAAATCAGATCGGCAGCCGACAGCCCCAGCCGTTCCAGCGCATCGGCAGCGGGTCCGGTCCCGGCGGCGGCCTGGCTGAGGCGGCGTGTCAGATCCTTTGTCGCCAGCTCGATGCCCGACATCGAGACGCCCGCCAGCTCGCCCGCGCGCTCCAGCGTCTGGATCGAGGCGACCGTGGTGCCGAGGGACTGAGCCAGCTTGGCCTGCGCATCCACCGTCTGCAGGCCGGAGCGCACCATGGCGACGCCAGCAGCAGCAGCGGCGGCCACTGCAGCGGCAGCGGCAATCCGAACCCTTCGCGAGAACGCCGCAAGCCGGGTGTTGGCTGCATCCATTTCCCGGCTGAGCCGCCCGAACCCGCGCGCCCCGGCTTCGCCCACGCCTTCCAGCTCGGCGCGCACCTGTCGGCCACCGACTGCGGCAAGTCGGACAGAAACGCGCTTTTCAGCCATGGGAATGATCCATCTGTTCGTTGAGTTTGGCGACCATCACCGCTTCGATTACGGGCAGCAGTTCGGCTGCTGCGGCAGGTGGCACGCCGAGTGCATCGGCCAGCGCCAGCGCCGCCGACATGTCCCAGCCGACAACCGCGCCGGGAAGCACACGCAGCTGGCCACCGAGGCGACCGACCAGGTCCCAGACCTGCCAGCCCTCGAATGTGACGGGGCGGTTCAGCCGCGCCGTGCAGTCCGGGCAGGCTTGCGCGCGGGCTTGGCAGTATCGATCGCCCCCACCGAAGGACCATTCGGCGAGGGCGCGGAGACGTTTTTTTCCTGTTCCAGCAGCAAGCCTTTGGAGACGTAGGTCAGCTGAAAGGCCTCGAATATCGGCCAGATGTCCAAGAGCGCGTCGACGGCGTCTGGACTGGGGTCTATGGGATTGCCGTCCGCGTCGCCGATTCCCTCCCAAGCGATCACTGACCGTCGTGCCAGCGCTTTGGCAAAGGCGACGGCGCGTTCTTCGTCGGATGCGGCCTCGGGGACCGCCTCCACAGCGGTGTCGCTGCGCGTCGCAACCATCAGTGCTGTCGTCAGCGGACGCAGTTGCACCAGAACGCCGGGCGCAAGCTCATGCCAGCACGGTGCATTGGTCAGATCGAGCGTGAGCATCAATATACCTCAATGTCGTTGATCAGTGTGGCGGTGCACATCCGGCCGACCGTGCTGTCGCGCGCGGCCTGCCAGTCGAAGGTCGCCTGCACGCCCTGCGGCCCGGAAATCTCGATCCGGGGGCGCGGCAGGTAGACGGCGTGGACAGTGAAGGTGAAGCTCTCGCCAGAGGGCAGCGCATAGGCGAACTCAAGCTCGCAGGGATCGCCGTTGATCGCCTGCGTCACCAGCGTCTGATCGGCGAAGCGCACCTCGATGGAGCCGGTCAGCGCGGCGATGGACGGGTCCGCCCCGTCGATGCGGCCGTCCGAGCGGATGGTCTCGATCCGGTCGAGGTTGTTGGCATAGGTGATATCGGCCGAGACCACATTGCCGAGCGCGGAACCGTTCCGCGTGATCGCCCCGTTGAAATGGCCGAAACGCTGCAATTCCAGCGCAGCGGGCGTTCCTGCACTCGTTGTCGTGCCCACGGTCTCGCCCTGCGCCACCAGCCGGGCCGTTGCGGTCAGCAGACCAGAGCGCTGCATTTGCCAGTTGATCTGGTCAAGCACGCAGCCGGAATACATCGCAAAGCGTGGCACCTCGGGCATGCCAGTCTCGATGGACATGCTGGGCAGCGTCCAGGACCCTGACTGAAACTCGTGCGTCCAGGGGCCGGTGCCGGTCGTGGTTGGGTCACCAAAGGCTGCCTTCAGCCAGAACCCGAAAGCTTCCGCATCGAGCGGCACCAAGACGTCGCCATCGGCCGTCACTGCATCCTTGATCGGTGCCAGAGGATCCCGGCCATAGCCGAGCAGTTCGGAATTGAGCAGCGGCTGCTCCGCCCCCAGCGAGGTGCTGGCGAAGGGCATCTTCGTGAAGCCGCCCACGGGGGGCGTTCCATAGGTTGTTTCGAACGCAAGCGCCATCTGCGCCCGCGCCCCTTGGGCTCGTGCCATTGTGTTCTCCTCGGGTTGTCGGGATCAGCCGAGCGGATCGGCCGTTGAATAGTACAGGACGACCGGCACGACGGCGGCCTTGAGGCTGGCCGCGCCTTCGACCGGCAGATCGACCGGTCGCGGTGCTTCCGCCTCGACCCAGTCGCAGAGGCCGCCAAGCGTGCGGTCGGTGGCAATAGCCCCACCGATGCTGGCGCACAGCGTGTCGAAAGCGGCGTCACGGTTGGGGCCTTGTATGACAGCTTCGATTTCGGCGCGGTGCTGGTAGTGGTACGCGAGCGGCGACAGCGTGACCTCGGGCTCCCCCGGCTCGCCGTCGCGTAGGATCAGCAGGCCGTCGGCGGGGACGCGCTCGGGTACCACGTCACCGCGCAGGGCGTTGACGGGCAGCGCCAGAAGCCGCGCGAGTAGCGCGGTGAGGATGGTTTCACGCGGGGTGGGCATGTTGTATCTTTCGAAGAGCGCGAGACGAAAGGCAGCTGATGTTTGAACAACTTAGAGGGCAGATTGCAGTTAGGATTGCAAATCTACCGAATGGCACCCGCTTCAATCTTCGCGATCTACTTGACGGAGATTGGCCAGAAGATGCGGGTAACGCTCGGCAGTTGGGCCGGGATTTTCGAAGAAATCTTGCTAACTTTCCGAATGTAGAAGACGCAGGAAGGGATAATGAGAACCTCCGGTGGTACTTGAAACAATAGGATCCGCAAATCGGCGGTCGCTCGACCGCGCCCACGTCTTCAAAGCCGACACCCCCACCTAACACCCACAGCTTGATCGTATCAGTATCGAATAAGCGATCGCGGTTGCCGCCCTGTGCGCTCACCCTGATCTCGACGCGGAGCCGACAACAAAGCATTCTGAGAGGTTCGACAATGCTCTTCGATATTAACAAGGCTCTCAGTCTGCCAGATATTCGTGGCATCGTTGCCAAACGTGACGAAGTGCTGGATCGCTTCGGGCCGATATTCCGAGAACCCCTAAGCCTGACCAAGCAGGACTACCTCGATTTCCTGAGCTTCAAGCACAATCACCACTGGACGGGTTTGGAACGCTTGGGACGCCAAGCCACGGATGATATGGACAATTTACGAGAGGCTATAGGTCTCCTAGTAGACGAAACCAAGCCGATCTCGGATAGATTTGATACCGCCTATTCCATGGTGCGTGGAGTCGGCGCAGCCACCCTCACCCCTATATTGCTACTGGCATACCCTGATCGATACGGCGTGTGGAACGGCACCAGCGAACCCGAAATGCGGGAACGCGGTGTCTGGCCGACCTTCACCCATGGCGCTTCGGAGGGTGAAAAGTATGAAATAATCAACACCGTGCTCCTTCAACTCGCAAGAGACTTGAATGTGGACCTCTGGACGCTCGACGCCCTATGGTGGATGAGCAAGCTGGAACGTCAAAACACCGGCCATTACTTTGACTCCAGAGACATTGCGATCTGGAATATGGCGGAACAAGCCAGCCAGACAGCCAAGCAGTCCTACGGACAGACGGTCGAGCGTACCATAAAGAACAAAGATCTCCGGCTCTCCAAAGAAGCTCTGATGACGCATCTCAAAGAGCTGCTGGAGGAGACGGGTGATAGGTGCGCCATTTCAGGCCTTGTTTTGCATTTTGAAGGGCCAGATTCACAATTGAGACCATCGCTGGATCGAATTGACAGCTCCGGGCATTACGAATCTGGAAATCTGCAGGTGGTGGCGCGTTTCATCAACTTCTGGAAGCGTGATACTGAGGATTCCGAGTTCCGTCGGCTACTCGCTATTGTTCGCGGAGAATTGTAGACCCGAACTTTCTGACCGCGCTGTTGCGCTCATGCGCGTGTCTCTATCCAATTCGCCACGATCAGCCCCGGGACGCTGTCGAGCGCCCGCTCTGCGTCGCGGTCGAGATTCAGTCGTTTCGGCAGCTTGACCTGCGGCACCAGCAAGAAGATCGGCGCGGTGACCTTTCCGCGTCCAGTTTTCGCGCGTGAAACCACCGCCTGACCCTTGGTGTTCAGCCGTCCCTCCGCCACAAGCAGGCTCGGACCCGTTCGGCGATAGACAAACCGCAGGCGTAGACCGCGTCGGCGCTCCCATTCGGCCGGGGTGATCCGACCACCACGTGTTGATTTTCCAGCAGCGGGCAGCGGTATTGCCAGCCAGAACCCATCCTTCGATCGGATCAGCGGCCCAGTGTCATGCGCTCCAACGATGACCGGGGCCTTGGACCGGACCAGCGCAGCGGCATCCAGGCTCTCGCCCGACCTCGGGAAGTTCTGGTTGCGGATCGAGTTGGCAAGCCGTCGCCCGAGACCAGCGCCGGTAATTTGCGTGCGCCAGGCCGTCTTCAGCCCGGTCCCGGCCTCGCGCATAGCGGCCGTCACCGCGCGTTCGCCCGCAGCGACCTCGGCTGCCATCATGGCGACGATGTCGGGATCGATGTCGAGTTTCAGTCTCACGCGGGCCTCAGATCGACGGTCCAGACCAATCGTTCCCGGTCACGAACGGGCTCGCCCTGGATGAGGAAGGCATCGCCGTCGATTTCCAAACGGTCGCCCGGACGCGGGTTGGACACTTCGGCAACGCGCAGGTCGACCCGGGTAGTTTCCGACCAAAGTCGTGCGTCGCCAAAGTCGGTGATCGCATCAGCAAGCCGCGAGACGATGCGCACCAGCATGGGCGTGCCGCCGTCGGCGATATATATCCCATCCCTACCGATGTTTGGATCGGTGAACAGTATTTCCATTGCGGATGCAAATGCGCTGGTCACGACCTATACTGCCCTTATGAAACAAAATTTATCTTCAAACAGTCCAGTTCGAAGCCGGGCGCTCGTTGCCCTAAGGACAGCATTTGCGCGCCAACGGCCCGACATCCTGATCGACGACAAAGGCTATGCCGCCGATTTTCGCGATACGCTTCTGCCGCTTGTTGCGACCGAGGATTTCGAGGTTGACCTGCAGGCCGGGGATGGCAACGAACTGCAGACCAAGTTCCGCGCCGCGCATTCATCCTCGGGGCTCGCGGTCAATTGTTTTGCACCGTTTCGGACCCGGATTGTCGATCTGGCTCTGCCGAGCTGCGGCCCCTTCGCGGCGCTGCAGTTCGAGCGCAAGTGCTCGACCGGCCTTCGTGGCGGCCGCGCCCCCAACCTTGATGTCGTTCTGTCGGGTCCGAAAGGTGTTGTCGGAGTCGAGTCCAAACTGAGCGAGTATCTCGCAAGGCACCGAGCCTCATTCTCCCCCGCCTATGCCGAACAGATCCGCGATGAGCGGCGCGAACAAGGATATTTCCGTGAGATGCTGCGCCTGATCGATGCGCCTGACAGTTACGTCTGGCTGGACGCAGCGCAATTGATCAAGCATGCATTCGGGCTGGCGCGCACCTTTCGGGATCAGCCTGTGAGCCTGCTTTACCTGTATTGGGAGCCCGCAAACCCGGATGCCAGTCCCGAATTTGTGGCCCACCGACATGAGATAGACGCCTTTTCGGAACGCGTGGCGGGATCGACGCCAGGGTTTCGGGCCATGAGTTATCCTGAACTGTGGCGTGCTTGGGATGATGCCGAGCCAGCAGAATGGTTGGCGCGGCATCTCAAGGCATTGCGGGCCCGATACGAGGTTACCCTCTGATCCCTCACGTCCGCCGTGCCGAGCGCAGAACCTGCGGCCGGGTGCAGATCGGCAGCGGGTTGCTCTCGATTTCCAGACGCACCCATTCGTCACGGTCCCGATCGGGGATAGTGCGCGCGTAGAGCGGCAAGCCGAGGGTGTTGACCGTCTCGAAGGTGTCTGCGGGGGCATGGTAGATTTCAAAGAGGCCTTCCACCCCTTCGGGGTAGAAGAAGGCCTTATCGGTCGGCACGCCGAAGCCCGCCCCACCTCGATAGCGACGGAAGGTGATGCCGCCAAAGCTGACCTCGTCGGCAACCCGGCCGCGCAGATCGGCAGCTGCGGCAGTGTTGAGATAGGTCTCGCGCACCTCCTTGTGGGCGATGAGATCAGCGAAAAAGGCCGAGCCGCATTCGGCGCGGACCTGCACGGCCCCGGCCGCGAGCCCGCCCATGCTATCTTCGACGCTTTCGATCAGCGCCTGACAGCGTTTGCGCAGCGCGCCCGAGCCCGGGGTCGCATTGTCCAGATCGAAGTCGATCTCGGTGGCGGGAGTGATGCCGAACTCGGTGAAGTAGTTGATAACCGTGGCACTATCTTTGGGGTCTTTCACGATGCCCTGAATGCCGTTCAGCAGGTGATATTCGAACGTCGCCTCCGCATCCTGGCGCAAACGGCCGAGCTTTCGGGCGACCTCGCTTTGCACCTGCTGGGTCGCACTTTCCGAGCCGAAGTCACGAATGCCCTGAATCTCAGACGCCCAGAGCACGTCCTGCTTCTTGAACTGGCGGCAGACAAAGGCGCGCATGTCGCGGCGCTCGGGGACCTGTTGCTCGGCCGCCGAGCCGCGTTCGGAGAACGGGATCAGGGATAGCGTGCCATCCCGGCTTTCGATCACGACGGTGCGCGAGCGCACGCCGCGCGGCGAGAACAGGCTGGCACCCGACAGGATCGCGGGCTTGAAGGGGATGTTTTCCAGAGCACGGGTGAGTTCGATGATGGTGAAGGCATCGCCTTCGAAGATATCCATGGTGGTCATGGGAATGCCTCCTTTGAGGGTTTGATCAGCGGACGAGGATGCCGACCGCCAGCAGCGCGGCATGGGCGGCGGTGATCTCGCCCTCGCTGGGGGTGCCCGCAAAAACGAGATCGTGGCGGTTGACGATGGCGGGGCCACGGATCAGCGCGACGGCTGGCATTTCGCCGCCCGCAGCGTCGGCCTTGCCCCAGAGCACAGCGACGGCGGTTTCGGTACCGTCAACGGCGGCGGGATCATGGGCGGCGTATTTGCTAGACGCGGTGATCTTGCCCAGCACGGTGCCCGGATCGAGCGTGCCTGCGGCGATGGTGATGGTTTCGCGGGTGTAGTCGCGGAAGGCTTCCCAGACGAGGAAGCCTCCGGGATGCATAGTCTCGGTGAGCGTGGTCATGAGATTATCCTTTCAGTTTGAAGGTGCGGGCGACGATCTCGCCCCAGGGGCGGGCCGTCGTGGTCCGGCCGGGTTGTGCGTGATGGGCGGCAATCTCGGGTTCTGCCTCGGCTTTTGCCGCCAGAAGGGCTATGCGGACGTCGTCGAGACTGGTGTCCTGTTCGAGGAAGCGCCCAGCCATCTGCGGCTGGCCTGCAAGGCGGCAGAGATCGACGACAGCGCGGGCATGGGTGATCGCCTCGGCGCGGATCGCGGCGGGATCGAGCGACGCGCCGCCCGGAGTCGGGATCAGATCCGAAGGACTGGGCATGTCGTCGGTGACACCATGCCCTTCCGGCTCGACAGGCGCTTCGTCGCTGTCCGCCTCGCCAGTGCCGTCGGCAGGTTCGACATCGCCGTCCACGATACTGTCGGTCTTTGTGCCCGTGTCTTGGCTAGTTTCCTCGGGAACATGCTCCAGTTCGGGTTGAACACCCTCCGCAACTGTTGCTTTCACTGCCTCGACGAGGTCGGGCGGCGCGTTGCGGAACCGACCGATGTCGAACCGTGCGGCCATTCTGATGGGGTCCGCCAGCCGGTCCGCGAAGCCCGCCACCACAGCATCGGCTGCATCGAACCAGGTTTCGGCCGCCATCAGCGCTGCGATCTCATCATCGGTCTTGCCGGATTTGGCGGCATATCCCCGGACGAGGCTGCCCGCGATCTTGTCCAGCGCCTCGGCCATGGCGCGCATGTCGCCCGCCGTGCCCATTGCCAACCCCGACGGGTCGTGGATCATCAGGAACGCGTTTTCCGGCATGACGATTTCGTCACCCGCCATCGCGATATAGGACGCGGCCGAGGCGGCAATACCGTCGATCCAGACCGTGACCGTGCCCGTGTGCCGCTTCAGCGCATTGTAGATCGCAACCGCATCGAAGACTGAACCCCCAGGGCTGTTCAGCCGCAGATCGACCGGCGTCCCGTCGGGCAGTGCGCCGAGTTCGGCAAGGAACCCCTTTGCCGAGACCCCATAGGCGCCGATCTCGTCATAGATCGCCACTTCCGCGCCTGTTCCCCGGGCGCGGATCGCATACCAGCTTGTCATATCGTCACTCCTGTTCGGTGGCGGGATCGGTGGAGGCGGATCCGTCGCCTGTGTCATCACCCGGATCAGGCCGCGCTGTGGGCGTTGCCCGCGCGCCTTGCGTTTCGCCGGGGCTGGCGCGGTAGCTCAGCCCCAGCTCGGCGACACGCCTGGCATCCGCCGCATTCTCTCGGTCGACTTCTTCGACGTCGTAGCCGGTGGCCTCGACCACCTTGCGGCGCGAGGTGATGCCCGCTTCCATCGCCAGCACCTGCGCCTGGATATCCTTCAGCGGATCGACCCAGTCCCAGCGCGGCGGGATCCATTGCACCGGCCGCGCGACGGTGGGATTGCCGATATCCAGCGCCCCCGACAACACGGCCGTCTCAAGCCAGCGCCGCCAGATCGGACGGCACAGCTGGTGCGCCATCACCCCATGTTGCAGCTGACCAATGCGGCGGCGGAACTCGACCAGCTCTGCCCGCAGGCTCGAATAGTTCGCCTGGCGCACATCCCCGGTGACCAGGTGGTACGGCAGCCCCAGCGAGGCCGAGACCGCAAGCAGCGTTCGATATTGGAATGCCTCATAGCCGCCCCCAACATCTGCCGGACTGGAGAACTTCACGTCCTCGCCCGGCAGCAGCACCTGCATCGTGCCCGGCTCGAGGCTGGCAATGGCCGCCCCATCCAGATCGGCTTCGGACTCGCCCATCATCGGGTCTTCCGGCGCGGTCTTGGTGATGAAGCCCGCGAACATCGCCGCAGTCTTCTTCCGGTCGAGCTCGGCGTCGTCGTACTGGTCCAGCAGAAACAGCCGCACCATGGCCGGTGCCACATGCGGCAAGCCCCGGATCTGGCCCGCATCGATGGGGCGGTAGATGTGCAGAACATCTTCGGCTGGCACGCGGACCATTTCCGGGATCACCGTGCCTTGATCGGTACTGTCGCCGGGATGGCGACGCCGAAAGTGATAGGCAACGCGGCGGCCGATGCCATCAAACTCGATACCGCAGCGGATGCGATTGCCATTTGCCGCGGTCTCGGTCTTCTCGAACGGCAGCATCTCCGACTGCAGAAGCTGCAGTTGCAGCGGCACAAGCAGGCTGTCCTCGGCGCGTCTAGGACGCAGACGCACAAAGCATTCGCCCGCCACGAACATTTCCCGCGCGACCATGGCCTGCAGGCCGTAGAAATCGGTCAGCCCGTCGGCATCCGCCTCATCCGTCCATGCGAGCCACAGCCGCTGAACGCTGTCACGCAACGCCGCATCTGCGATCAGCGATGACGGCTTGATCCCATCGCCGATCAGGTTTGAGGCAAACGCCTCGCAGGCATTAGCGGCATAGCCGTTGGTCACGACCAGTTCCCGCGACCGCGCCAGCAAACGCGGGCCGCCCGAGGCGACCAGCGAATTGATGTTTTCCAGCGGCGGTTGCCAGCCCCGCAAGCGCCGGCTGGCCATCGCGCCGTCCAAACGCGCTGACACAGCGGCGGGACCGCCGGGAGTCCGGCGGCGAAAGCGATCGAGCAGGCCCATGGATCAGAGCCCCTTTGTCGTCGTTACACGCACCTGCCGAACGATCCGTCGTCCCTCTGCATTCGCAATCTCGCGGTCGAGCGCCTCGATGGCCCGGTCGATTTCCGCCACACTGCGATAGTCCACAGACTTTCCGTCATAGCTGACGCGCGCCACGCCAGAGGAACGTTGAACAGCGAGGGTCTCGCGGCGGGCACGGAGTTCCGTCGATGTCGGCATCTGAATTGACCTGACCTGCGAATATGTTTCATTTGGCCAACCGACCACGGATTGAAGCCAAAGCCATGACCCCAGCAGAAATCATGCGCGACCTCGCGCGCGCCGACATTTTCCCGAAAGCTGCCATGGCCGAAGCTGGTGCCAGGCGCGAGGAAATGGTGCCAGTCTTTGTCGATCTGGTCAGCCGCCTCGCACGACAACGCGTTCCGGAGATGAAGGAGTCTGACTTGATGGCCCTTATTCCGGTCTTCCACCTGCTTGGTGAATGGCAAGATCCACGCGCTTATCGGCCATTGGTTCAGATGCTCCGTCGCCCAAGCAACGCCATCGACCATCTCCTCGGAGACGCAGTGACCGAAACGAGCTTTCGCGTCATCGCCGGAACATTCGACGGTGACTTGCAGCCGGTGTTCGACGCGATCGAGGACAAAAAAGCTGATGAGTTTGCCCGCAGCTCCCTGATGAGCGCCTTGGTTCTGATTGCGCAATTGCACCCCGATCAACGCCCGGCAATCGAAGATTACTTCCGGACCTTTCGCCAGCGCTGCCCCAAGGCATCGACCGATGTTCTTACCGGCTGGATGGACGCCGTTGCCGGTCTCGGGCTTGAAGACATGTCGGAGGCTGTGCGCGAGATTTTCGACAAGGGCCTGATCCCGAAAGACTACTGCGACTTCGGGCATTTCCTTGAAGATTTGGAAGCCACCCTCAAAGCCGATGGTTCACCCGCAAACCGCCGTTACCAGAAATCCCTGATCACCGATGCCATCAACGACCTGTCGAAATGGCACTGTTATTCCGATACATTCCTCACTCAGCAGAGTACCCGAAAAGTTGACAACGCTTTGCGCGTGGCCCCATGGACTGAGGCCCTAACGAAGACGCCAGACAAACTTGGCCGCAACGATCCCTGTCCCTGCGGCAGCGGCAAGAAGTTCAAGAAATGCTGCCTGCATTGAACCACCCACAGCCAACGTGACACTGCATCGCCAAACCTTTCACCTCATGTAACTGGAGCGCACGGTTCGCCGCTGTGATCCCGCGCGCCGCGATGCGGGCGTAGTGTTTCCCGCCCCATCCTCAGCCATGTCTTGTGCTGTGATCCCGAGCTGGGCTTCCAGATCGGCCCAACGCGCCTCAGACCAGCGATCGGCCCCAAGGATCCACGCGGCGGCCCGAGCATAAACCCGTGTATCCAGCGCCTCGTTGCGTTCGCGCAGCTTCTGCCATTCGAGCCGGGCGAAACCGCGCTTGGTGCGTACCGTAACAAGTTGTTCGGCCGTGAATTGCTTCAACCACTCGCCGTCCGCCCAGTTTGGCAGATGGATGGTTCCGGGCGGGCAAAGATGCCCAGCCTCGATTTCCTCCCGCGTCGGCCGGTCTTGGCGCAAATAGCGATAGGTCTCGGTCTTGAAGGTCGACGTGGCGACCGTCCAAAGCCGCGCCCCGCGCCGCAGCCTTTTGCCTGCGATGGTCGCGTCTACATAAGTCGGGCCAGTGACCGGGCTCGAGCGGTTGAAGCCTTCAACGCCTTTGACCGGGGCCACCTGCGCGAAGCCGACCTGTCGCGACCAGGCATAGACCGCACTCGTTTCGTAGCCGGTGTCGATGGCAAGGCGGGCCAATGTCATCGGTTGACCTGAGGCATGCTCCCATGTCTGGCCGAGCAAATTGGTCAGCTGCTGCCAACACGCCGGATCGCCGGGCCCGCCCTCAATGACCAAGTGATCGATCAGCCAACTCTCCAGCCCGCGGCCCCAGGCCCAGACATCGACCTCGATGCGATCCTTTTGAACGTCCGCCCCGGCGGTCAGGAACAAGCCCCGCTCTGGAACAGTGCCTCCTTCCCAAGTCTCGCGCTGGTCCGCCAAGCGCTGCCAGTCCGGCGCCTCGCCGGTTTCGACCCATGTCTCACCGAGAATCGTGTTGCGGAACGCCTTGATCGCCTCGTCCGACCCTTGGGCCGCGTCCCATGCGCGCACGATCCGCTCCCAACTCAGCCAGCCAATGGGCGAATAGAGCGCCGAAAGGTGATAGCCGACGGTGCCGGGATCGGCGGCCGTTGCGGTCGCGCGCCATTCGCCAGCCTCCAGCATCGCCGTCTTGTTGTGTTCGGCGATGGGCTGTTCGCAGCCCTTGCAGTAATATTCCGCCGTTTCCGGCCGCCCCTTCTGCCAGCGAAGCCGCTCAAACTTCAGCCACTGCTCCTGACCGCAATGCGGGCATGGCACGAAAAACCGGCGCTGGTCGGAGGCCTCGAACTCCCGCTCGATCCGGCTCAACCCCCGGATTGTCGGCGTCGAGACCAGGAACACCTTGCGCCGATGGGCGAAGGTCAGTGATCGCGCTTCCGCCAGCGTGACTGGGTCGCCTTCCTCATCCGCCGAGGCCGGATAAGCGTCGACCTCATCGAGAAAGATGTAGCGCGCCGGGGTCGAGCGCAGCCCGACCGCCGAGTTCGCTCCGGTCATGATGAGGATGCCGCCCGCGAACTCCTTCGACAGCATCGTGTTGCCCGCATCGCGCGACCGCGCCGGTTTGACCCGGTCCCGCAGTTCCGGGCTTTCGTCGATCAGCGGATCGATCCGCTGGCGTGAGTTTCGTTTCGCCAATTCAACCGTTGGCTGGACCGCGAGCATTGGCCCCGGTGCCTGGTGGATCGCAAAGCCGATCCAGTTGTTCCCGGCCTCGGTCGCGCCGACCTGCGCGGCCTTCATGAACACGATCCGTTGTGTCGGATCGCCCGGCGACAGTCGGTCCATGATCTCGCCCATGTAAGGCGTGCGCGCCGTGCGATACCGGCCCGGTTCCGCCGAAGCGCGGCCCGACAGCATTCGGTGCCGATCCGCCCATTCAGACACGGTCAGGTCCGCATCCGGCGTGAGGCCCGCTCCCCAGGCGCGCAGGATCTCTGCCGCGCCGTCGAACTCGAGGGCTTCATCACCGGAGATCGGGTTTGACCTCGGCAAGCTCGTCGAGCTGGGCACGGACATGTTTCTCCAGAACCTTCTGCATCGCGGCGGTTTCCACCCCCAGATCGGCCGCCATTAACGCAGCGGCTCGGGCGGGCCAGTTGACCCAGACGTCGCGCTCTTGCCGCGCCAGCCGGAAAACCAGCGAAAGCGCGCGCGCCCGGTCGATCAGCTCGCCCTTCAGCTTTTGCAGCCGGAGACGGCGTTCCTGCGCCTTCAGCACTTCGTTGGCCGTCTTGGCCTGCAAGAACGTGGTGCCGCTGTCGACTGGTGGGGCCGCGATTCCCTGTTCGCGCAGGGTTTCGCCCACGGCGGATACCGCCGCCTCCGGGACGGGCTTGAGTTTCGGCTGTGGCGGCTTGCGGGTCTTGGACGGATCGGTCGCCTCAGCGCGCAGGGCATCGCTGGCCACCGCGTCGATGCTGCCATCAGCATGCAGCACCAGCCGACCCGTCGCCTTGGCCTTCTGAATCGCCCCGCGTGAAAGACCAACGCGGGCGGCATATTGGCGCTCGCTCAGACCCTCCATTGCGCGCTCCGATTATCATTCAAAATCATGTGCTTATGTAGTTGATAAGCCTCCGCACCAGAGCGAACGTGATCCTACGAAAACGATGCAACTCACCACGGAGCGACCGCGATGACCCGCCTGAACCCGATCACCACACCCCGCCACCAACTGCGCGCCGAGAAGGCTGCGCGGAACAAGGAGGCAGCGCTCAACGCATTCATCGGCAAGAAGGCCGAAATCGACGAGATGCTCGCCCGCTTGGCAAGCCTGAGCGACGAGCATTTCAACGCCCACCCCGACGAGGTGAACTGGGGCCATGTCGGCACCCTTGAGCACTACGCCAGCCTCCTGAAGCGCATCACCGACAGAGCCTTCAGCGAAGGCGAGCACGCGGAATGACCGGAGCCAACGCCATGGAAACCAGCACTATCCGCATCGCCATTCGCGGCCTCAACGAGCCTTGGGACGCCAGCGGCATCCCGGCTGTCCTCGACGAGATCGAAGCATCGCTCCGCGAGGAGGCCAATGTTCCGGCGCGCCTCACCGCTGACAGCACGACCATCACAATCGACGTCGCCACCGACCGGCTGCCCGATGCCGCAGCGCTCCTGCGGGATCTCGGGCTGATCTGACCATGGGCCGACGCCCGAACTCCGGCCGCGCGCCCTGCGCGGCTTGGGGTCGTAGAAGACCGCGACGGTCGCGGTCCGAATACGGAGACGACCCCATGACCAAACTTTCCGATACCCAGACGATCATCCTGTCCCGCGCAGCCCAGAACGCGGACCGTATTGCCATGCCGCTACCCGACAGCCTGCGCGGCGGGGCCGCCACCAAGGTGGTCAGCGCCATGCTTGCCAAGGGCTTCCTCGAAGAGGTCGACGCCGACATGCGCAAGGGCGAGCCCGTCTGGCGCGAGACCGGTGACGGCCACGGCGTCACGCTGATCGCCACCGACGCAGGCCTCGCCGCCATCGGCATCGAGCCCGAGGACGCGAACACCGCGCCTGCGGGCGCGACGGACGCGCCGACCGAGGAGCCCGCGCAGGACGCCTCCACCGAGACTGAGGCTGCGCCCAAGGCGCGCACGCCGCGCGAAGGCACTAAGCAGGCCCGCCTGATTGCCATGCTGCGCGCGCCGGACGGCGCGACCATTGAGGAGATCATGGCCACGACGAACTGGCAGTCGCACACGGTGCGCGGGGCGATGGCAGGGGCACTCAAGAAGAAGCTCGGGCTCGAGGTGACCTCGGACAAGGTCGAAGGGCGCGGTAGGGTCTACCGTCTTCCCAGCGCTTGATAGCGGCGGCGAGTGTCTATGCTGCCGCCGGACGTGGACGGCAGTTACCCTTGCACGGTAAAGATTCGACGAGACAACTCGGCTTCAGACGCTGATGGTTCAGCGGTCAATTACCTTGTCAATTATGTCCCCGAATTGGTTCAGGAACTTAACCTTCGTCCGCTCGAGCACATTCTGTACTCTTGGTCCTGCAATCCAACAGGGCTCCTCAGGAAACTTGTTCGCAGCGACCAGCTCCCTCCAATAGGAGTCTCGCTCTGCGTCTGTAGAAAGTCCCTGAAGCTCGCAGAGAACCTCAAAAGGACTGCTTCTTCCACAGACAGCATGCACCTCGTCGTACCTGAGCGATGCAGTCAATATGACTTCACTCTGCCGAAATCTGAAATATGTCAGCGCCTTAGCGTTCAAGCCATTGCCTTCTTCGAACTCTGCGACTCTTGCCCTAAAGGCTGGATCTGACCACAGCGAGGGCATATTCAAGACCACCTCGTCCGCGTTTGGACGGTGAGCAAATACCGCTGAGAACGTGCCATCTCGGAGCGGGTCTTTGAATTCCTGTGCGAACTTGGGGTCTGTGGTCCAAGATGCGACGCCCTCTTCGATGTACCCATTGAGAAAAAGAGGGCCTAAGTCCCCGCCGTTTTGTTGGTTGTTTGGCACCAAGAAGCGTTTCCGAAAACAAATTTCAGTGCATGTGAGAAACCGCTCCGGCAGACGCTGCTCGGAAATTGCCTCCAGTAGTTCCTCGGTAATTGGTATGCGGCGGGTGCGGTCCTCGCGCCATCCGTTTTGCCACGCACCGAGAGCTGCCAGAAGCCGATCTGAGAACATAAAGTCTCCTTGTCAATCAAATCAATCGTCAGCACCACCCCACGATTCTAATGGCGCAAGCTCGCGTGTTCGAATGACATTATCTCACCCTGATCGCCTCGAAAAGCCGCCGAAGGACGTAGGACCGCGCGATGCTGACCACCGTGAACACCGCACCCATTTTCAGGTTCTGCGCCAGCGTCATGTGCAGCCCGAAAATTGGGAAGATCAGGATCTGTGTGACGACCGCGACACCGTAGCCGACGATCACGTTGACGACGGACTCGACCAGCGACATGAGGCGCGACTGCTTCATGCCGCCACCTCATCCATCGGCCAGCAATTCAGCCGCGAGAGTTCGCAGCGCATGCGCCGCAACCAAGGGGACCACGCCGTTGCCACAGAGGCGAAGCCTGTCCACCCGGTGGGCCAGCCCATCAGCGCCTCGACGAACAGCGGGTTCAAGGTCCGGCGCACATCGGAGGTACTGCTCCCAGCCATCTGCGTCGCCAGGACCTGGCGGCCAAGCAGCCCGTTCACCGGCGTGTTCGCCAGTGTCGTCGCCCCATCCTTGTGATCCCGCGCCGTCGGCGTCATCCACATGCGGCTGGCATGGGTCAGATCCGCTGTCTTGCGGTTGCCCGCGCTCGGTTTGCAGCCATCGTTCGCCATCGGCGTCGGCCAGTCCCGCGCCATGCCGTCCAGACCCTTCTCGTGTTTCCGCGCGCCACCACGGCTCCGAAAGCTGTCGGTCTGCGGCGTCGGCCACATCACAGCGCTCGTCGCGAGGTTCATCCCGTGTTTGCCCGCTTCCTGCGAAGGCGTCGGTTTTGTTTGCCGGTTCTCGTTGGCACTGGCCCGGGGCGTCGGCCAGAGGCGCAGCATCTCGGTCCAGTGCCCGCCACTCGATCGGGTTCCAGAGCAGGCGCGCGGGGTCGGCCAACGCGTCGCCATCGCGGGTGGCGAGGATGAACAGCCGTTCCCGCTTGTGCGGCGCACCGACTTCCGCCGCTGTAAAGAGGCCTGCCGCAAGGCGGTAGCCCATGCCGACCAGTTCTGCGGCGACTTCGGGGAAGCCGAGGCGGAGATGATGGGCGACATTCTCGAGGAAGACCAAGGGTGGTTCGACCTCGCGGATGATGCGGGCGACATGCGGCCAGAGGTGGCGCGGGTCCTCCGCGCCCCGTCGCTTGCCCGCGACGCTGAATGGCTGGCACGGATAGCCCGCAGTGACGATGTCCACCGCGCCGCGCCACGGGCGGCCGTCGAAGCTGGCAACGTCGTCCCAGACAGGCGCTGGATCCATGGCCGCCTCTTCCATCCGCGCCACGAGAATGGCCGCGGCGTAGGTTTCCCGTTCGACATGGCCCACAGTTCGATATCCGGGCATGGCAATGGTGAGCCCGAGGTCGATACCTCCGGCACCGGAGCAGAGCGAGAGGCCAAACAGGTCTGCGGCTCCGGAAGCGCCTCCGGAGGGATGTAAAGCCACGTCATGCATCGCCTCAGCGTGGATTGGCCGTGAGATCGGCGAAGCTCTCACCGGTCCCGTCCAGCACGGCCGACTGGCCGGTGAACTGCTGCCACCTCTGAATGGCGACATCGACATAGGCCGGGTTCAGTTCGACCCCGAGGCAGACGCGGCCCGTGGTTTCCGCCGCGATCAGAGTGGTGCCCGATCCCATGAAGGGCTCGTAGACCGCCTGGCCCGGGCTGGAATTGTTGAGGATCGGTCGGCGCATGCATTCGACGGGCTTCTGGGTCCCATGCACGGTTTCCGCGTCCTGATCCTTGTTCGCGATCTGCCAGAGCGTCGTCTGCTTGCGGTCGCCGGCCCAATGGCCCTTGCCGGTTTTCTTCACGGCGTAGAGGCAGGGTTCGTGCTGCCAGTGGTAATCGCCACGGCTCAGCACCAAGCGATCCTTGGCCCAGATGATCTGGGATCGGATGTTGAATCCGGAGGCCTCAAGGCTGTCTGCGACAGTGGTCGCATGCAGCGCACCGTGCCAGACATAGGCTACGTCGCCCGGGAACAGCGCCCAGGCCTCGCGCCAGTCTGCGCGGTCATCGTTCAGCACCTTGCCCGTGCGCTTGGTCGCGGCTGCCCCTGCTTTGTTGCGCCAGCCGGGATCGTATTCGACGCCATAGGGCGGATCGGTCACCATCAGGAGCGGCTGCACATCACCCAGCAGACGCTCGACATCGGTGGCAACGGTCGCGTCACCGCAGAGCAACCGATGCTTGCCCAGCACCCAGAGATCGCCGGGACGACTGATTGGCGTTTCGGGGGCCTCCGGAACATCGTCTTCACCCTCGCGGGATGCAGTTTCCGGATCGACCTCTCCGGCCAACAACGCCTCGAGTTCAGCGTCGTCGAACCCGATGAGCGACAGGTTGTAATCCTCGGCCAGCAGGTCGTTCAGTTCCGCCGAGAGCAGCGCCTCATCCCAGGTCCCGAGTTCCGTAAGCTTATTGTCCGCGATCCGGTAAGCCCGGCGCTGTGCCTCGGTCAGATGTCCCAGCACGATCACTGGGGCCTCGGTCAGCCCGAGCTGCGTCGCCGCCAGGACCCGACCATGGCCCGCGATCAGTTCTCCGTCATCGGCGACGAGGCACGGCACGGTCCAGCCGAACTCCGCCATGCTGGCGGCGATCTTCGCGACCTGGTCTGCGCCATGCGCCTTAGCGTTTTTCGCATAAGGCTGGAGCTTGGCCAGCGGCCAGGTCTCAATCGCGTCCGGGGCAAAGCTCAGCGTCATGATGTCGGTTCGCCTCAATGGGGTGGACCCCTGGACTCAGGACTCCGGCAGCCAGCCTGGACTCCGCAAAGGGTCCAGCGGCCACCGGACGTGTCCGGTTCCAAGAGTTTGTTTTGTTGTGGTTTTCAGCAGATCGCGGGTGGATGCCCGCTGGGGTGGCTTCCCAAAAAATCGACCCTGACGCTGGCGATATTGCGCGCTTCGCCCGCCCGTATACGTTTGAGGCCAGGAAGGACCCGTAAAGTCAGTGGGTTAGACGCCTGGACCCCAGATGGACCCTTGGTTGGACCCCGGAAGCCAGCGGTGCGGGCTGTCCCGCACGCGCCTCTCCCGAGCATATCTAATTTGTAGCCTCATTCTCGAAATGTGTAAGGCCCTGCGATGTACACCGGAAAAATTCCTCACAGGACGATTGTTCTTGACAGGCTGTTTGCGTTTTCGATCACGAACCGCTGCGAACGTCGGGCCGGAGGCAGGCGGCCATGGAGACGCCAGGTGATCACCGCGAGCCCGAACTGCCAGCGTTTGGTCGCCGCTGTCCGGCTCAGTCCCATCTCCCAGCAGATCGGTTTCCACGGCGTGCGTTCGGCACGCAGCCAGACGATCCGGGCATCATCCCGTTCCAGCCAGCGCAGCCAGAGCAATGCCTCCTCGGCTTCGGTGATCTGTCGCGGACCCGGCCGGGGGCGACGCATCTGGGGCTCCTGACCAACCTTGTCCGCGAAGCTGTGGAAATACTCGGGCCATGCGTTGAAGAAGCCCTGCGGCATGACGCCGGGCAAGTTGCGGAAGACGTCGGCCGCGCTCTCCAGCCGGTCCTCCACACGTGTGGTCGTCCAATCACCCATGACGTGCCTCCCGTTCCAGTTTGCCATAAAGGCGCTCACCAAGCTGGCGCACCAGTTCGCGCTCGGGCCAGGTCAGCCGGTCATCGTCAATGGCGACGGCCAGCAGCCCCTGTTCTTTCCAGCCGTCCCGTTTGACCTCGTCGGGCTGGCGGCGATGGCCGCCATAACCCTTGGGCGTGAAGCGCATTCCGGTCATTGCGCACCTCCGTGGGTTTCCATGGCCCAAAGCAGGATCGCGATGGCATCGGCCTCATTGTCATCAGCCGGGCTGAACCCGCGCGCCCGGGCGGCGGCGATCATGGCGTCCTTGTTTGCGTTGCCCTTGCCGGTGGCGTGACGCTTGATGGTGCCGACAGGAACGCCCTGGTAAGGGACGCCGCGCAACTCGGCCCATGCCGTCAGCGTGGCCATCAGGCCCCCATAGACGTGGGCCGCGTCAGTGCCCGCGTGGCGACGGACCTCCTCGAACCAAATGGCAGCGATAGGCCCGGACAACCGCTCCAACTCTCCCAGCCAGTTCGTGAAACGCAGGTATCGCATCCCACCGCCATCGAACCGTCCATTGCGGAACGATGCTGTGCCGCTGGTAATCAGCCCGTCAGCGCCATGCAGCGCCCAGCCCGTGGTTGTGCCAAGATCGAGCGCCAGCAATGTGCGCTGGCCGGTAAACGCGGGCGGCACATTTCGGACGGCGTTCTGATTGGGGTTGGTCATGGTCTGGTCCGCCATGGGCTTTCTCCTTTTGTGATTGGCTGCTCGAGGGGTGGAACGGGTCAGACTGCGACCCGCGAAATTGCCCAGGGGTAGGTGGTGGCTCTCCCCGCCTGTAGCGGGGAGAACACCTACCCCTTTAGGGGGGACTTTTCTGAAATCTGAAATCTGGCATAGGGCACTGATTTTGTTAGACAAATCCAGATTGCGGAGCAGATTTCGGAAACCCCCTTCCAAAATCTGGAAAGGACCTTCCAAGTCGCTGAAACCAAATGGTAAAAGCCAGATTCCAGATTTCGCCAGGATTTCAGATTTTGCAAAATCTGGCCAGATTTCAGACTTTTGCACCCAGATTTCGGAAGGCAAAACGGCGTGTTTCATCATGCGTCCTCCACCTCGCGATAGACCCAGACAGACGGGTTTTCGACGGGCAGAACGGCACCGGTCTGTGGGCATTTGTAGTGGCTGGGCAGGACATCGATCAGCTCCGGTGTGACCTCTCCGGTGCCTGAATCGACACGCTCCCTGCTGGTTGCAAGACGCATGGTCTCGACGCAGAGATAGCCATATTTGCTCCGCTCGGTCGCCAGATCCAGCGCAGTCGCAGCGGCCCCGCGGACGAACTTCACGTAGCCTTTCGTGGTCAGCACGTTCAGCCGTTCGCGGATGATCGATTGCCCGCCAAGACCCCCGGTGTTCTCGAAGGTCTCCGCGAAATGGGTCATCGTGTACATTCGACCCTGAAGGGCCTCTTCGTACAGCAGGCCGCAGATCACCTCGCCCTTGCGATCCCGCTCCGCATCGTGCTTCGCGCCGACGTCCTGGCGCACCAGACGCTCGTTCATTGGGTTGATCTCGACCCATTGGCCGCCGACCTTGTCGATCACCTTTGGCGGCAACGCGGGGCCATTGCGCAGCTCGATCTCCAGCTTTCGTTGCGAGCAATCCTCGTCCGGGCGGTGCAGGATCAGGCCGGAGGTGTAGAAGCCGCGCAGCGCGCTGGCGCCGGAGAGCGCGAGGAAGGGATCGTCCTTCACCTGCTGCTTGCTGAGCTTCTTGGTGTGATGGATCAGGATAACCCCGCAGTCGGGGTCGATATGGTCACGCAGCACCTCCACCCGTTCCTTCAGGAAGAACATCATGGCGGTGTTGTCGTTCTCGCCGCCGCCGTCGGGCCCGCCGTCGAACAGGTTGCGGATCGGGTCGACGCATAAGATGTCCGACGGGGCCTCCGGAAACGCCGCCTGAACGGCGCGCGCGACCCGCACGCTGCCCTCGTTGTCGAGCAGCATCTTGAGCTTCGGCGTCGCAACGAACGTGTCGCGGGCGGCGGCCAGCACGTCGGGCGGCAGAGCGATCTGCTTCAGCCGTTCGCGCAGGTAGTGATACTGGATCTCGGCCTGCAGATAGAAAATGCGCAGCGGGCGTGGTGGCGTGAAGCCGAGGAACGGCACGCCAGCCGCCATGTGAACGAGCCAGGAGATCAGCAGGTCGCTTTTGCCAACCTTCGGCGCGCCACCCAGCACCAGCAGCCCGCCCGGCGTCAGCACGCGCGGCGCAATGATGTCCTGCGGCATGGGGCTTTGGTCATCCAGCAGCGCGCCCAGCGTGAAGGCGGGCATCTCCTGCGGCCCCGGTGCGCCGGAATTCAGTCGGATCAGCGGCGGTCCATATTTCTCGACATGCCGGTCCCAGAGCCGCTCAGACTCGCGCTTGAGCCGCTCGACCGGCCACTGCGGCCGCAGCATCGCGGCGTTGTAGCCGCAGATGCCTTCCCAGCCCTCATCTTTTGTCATCCGGCCCTCGTGGACCATGCGGATGAAATGCCCGATCGCGGCGGATGCGCCCTCGAAACGGGACCAATCGTCCTGCGCCCCCTCTCGCACCGGGGTCACCAGCACATCGTCCATGGCGGGTTTGTCAGGATGACTGAACTCGGGCTGCAGCGACACGCCTGGTGCAGGCGGCATGTCGGTCACGGCCTCGATGAACTCGGCCAGATCGCGGTCGCGGTCGGCGTTCAACTCGACGATCCGCACCTGCGTTTTCAGGCTGTTCTTGTAATAGACCGAACCCGCCACACGGATCGGCTGATGCGCCGAGCGAAAATGCATGTCGCCGCCGACCTTGGCCGCGATGTCGCCGCGCAGACGGCAGACACGGGCAATATCATCGCCCTCGGCGGGCTCTGTCAGCGCCCACCAGACGTGGCACTTGCGTTGACCCTCCGGCGTCACGCCACCGCTCTCCACCACCATGCTGGGCGCGCCGAGGTGGCGCTCGAGGTGCGCGCGCTTGGCGGCAATGTCGCCGGTGTCGAGATCGACAACCACGGTCTGCATCTGCAGGATTTCGGCGGCTTTGGCCTGACCGGGTGCGGCCACGGTGCCAGGGATCACGTAGACAGCTGCGCCCTCACGCGAGGCCCAAATGGCGAAGGTCGCCATCTTCTCCGGCGTCCCTTCGTCAGCCTCCAGCCAGATGTTATGCGGGCGGCCATCGATGCCCTGACCCTTGTCGATGAAGCTGCGGACCGGGATCAGCCCGTCGCAATAGCCAAAGACGACCTGCATAAATTGCGCGATCTGCTCGGGATCGGGCTCATCGCCAAATGGGTCGGTTTGTGGGGCGGCGTCGTTGAAATCCCGCCATGGGTTGAAATGGACGATGTTTTCCTTCGGTGTTTCTGGCGTTGTGTCGTCGCGCATGGGTGTGTCCTGGTCGGGATCTGATGGATCGTTGGGGTCGTCGGTCATGTGGCCAGCTCCCAGCACCGCTCGGCACGGGCGCAGAACCTGCATTCGAAGAAATCCCGGTTGGCGGCGATGCGCGGCAGCAACTCGCCCGCGTCGGTGGCCTGAAGGATCCGCACCGCACGGTCGGACATGCGTTGCGCCACGTCGGCGTCGAAGGGGACGAGCTCATGATGAAGCTCGGCCGTGTCCTTGTTGATGGCGGTGAACAGCGCCGGTGCGGCGAAAATCCCCGGCACCGAAGGCTCCATATAGGCCTGGTAGATCGCGATCTGGGCGGCATAAACGGGCTTGGAGACCGCCACACCGTCCTTGACGCAGGCGCGCCAGTTCTTGGCGTTCATGGTCTTGCATTCCCACAGCGCGGGCACGCGCATGCCAACCGCCGCCGGAGCATCAGCGATGATCCCGTCGACATGGCCCCGGATACGACCTCCCGCGACGGAGAAGCCGAACTGGCCGCCATCCCGCTTTTGGGTGACCAGATCGATTCCGGCCGCACGCAGCCAGCGGATCGCCAGATCCTCAAGCTGATGACCGATGGCGAAGATCCGCAGCGTCTGGCCGCCAAAATCGGAACCATCATCCTTCGGCGCACCGGCAAACTCGAACTGCAGCGCACGTTCGCATGGATGCCCGAGGCGAGATGCGCCGAGATAGGTCCGGGGCGGCGTGGCCTCGCGTTCGGCTATGAGGGCTGCGTCGACCAGCGCGTTGATCCGCTCGGCCGTGGAGGGTCGGTGATTGAAGTCCAGCATCAGAACGGCACCTCCTGTGTCTGAGCCCGCGCGATGTCGGACATGGCCTCGCGGAAACCTTCGACAGCCTCCTCGATCAGGGCGCGCACCTGCGCCTCGGTCAGATCGGCGAAGGCTGTTTGCCAGCCGATCTCGTCCATAAGCAGTGCGACACGTTTCATGGTGGAGGTGACAGCGGCGCGTTCTTCTTCAGTCAGATCAACCATTGCAAAACGCTCCCGCGCCAAACGCGTCCAGAAAGCCTGGCACGGCATCGAGCAGAACCAGACCGATGGCCGGGGCCGCGTCGACCGGACCGGATCGCGCCAGCCAAAACCACGCGTGGGTTGCCGGCAGACAGCACAGAGCGTTCCACGTGGATGCCAGAGACGCCGCCGGTCCTCGGCCGTGATGGGGACTGAAGATTTCATGGGTCATGCCGCCCTCCGTTCGGGACCAGCCACAGCATTTACGGCCGCATGGATGGCGCGCTTGTTGAAGCCGAAGGTCATCAGCGCCGAGGCGCGGTAGCGCGTCAGGCCGAAGTCGTGGCGGCACTCGGGCGGCAGGTATTTCAGCTGCTTGTCCGTCGGTGGCTGACGCAGCCATCCCCTTGTCTTGAAGGCGCTTTCATCACTCTCGTGGGTGTTGAGCCAGTCATCGGCCTGCGCGAGGCAGACGGTGCGTTCGCCGACGCCCAACAAGCGTGGCCGCTCACCCTTGGCCCCGCCGATGGCGTACCAGACGCCCTCCATCCAGAAGATGCCGCCCCAGGCGGTGAAGCCCGTGGCCATCAGCGCATCGTCCGTCCCGAAGAGATCGACCCATGCGAAACTGGACCGTTTCAGCAGATCGATCTCGGTCATGACAAAGCCCGAGAGCGGCACTGCGTCCGCGCCCGTCTCGCCTTCGTCCTGCAGCAATACCTCGCCGCAGAGCGGGCATTCGGTGGCGGCGAGCGGGATCTCCGCTGCGCATGCCGGGCAAGTTTTCGTCGGGGCCTCGCCGGTGCCGATCTTGCCATCCAGATCGACATCCTGTTCCAGCGTGCCGTGGATCAGGCTCGATGTCCCGAAATCCAGCACCACGCAGTCGGTCTTGACCAGCCCCGGGTGCTCCTCCGGATCGACCGTGCGCAGCCCGCGCCCGATCATCTGGATCATGGTGGATTTGTAGGAACTGGGCCGCAGCAGCACGACGCAGGACGTGGGCGGATGATCCCAGCCTTCGGTCAGCACAGCGACATTGACGACAACGCGTGTCTTGCCCGCCGCGTAATCAGCCAGAATGGCCTTGCGGGTCTCAGCCGCCAGATCGCCATGGATCAGCGCAGCCGTGATCCCCGCGGCCCGGAAGGCCTCGGTCACATGGTCCGCATGGGCGACGGTTGAACAGAAGACGACCGTCTGACGGTCCCCTGCCTTCTCACGCCAATGCCGGATCACCTCCTCGGTGACGGGGGCGCGGTCCATGATGTCCGCCACCTCGGTCATGTCGAAATCCGCGCTGGTCTTGCGGACCGACTTCAATTCCTCCTGCACGCCCACATCGATGACAAAGGTGCGCGGCGGCACCAGGTGCCCCGAGGCGATCAACTCGCCCAACCGCACCTGGTCGGCGACATTGTCGAAGACCTCGCGCAAACCCTTGCGATCGCCCCGGGTTGGCGTTGCCGTCACCCCGAACACCCTCGCGTCGGGATTTGCATCGCAAACCCGGTCGATGATCCGGCGGTAGCTGTCCGCCACCGCGTGATGCGCCTCATCAATCACCAGAAGATCGAGGCGCGGCATGTCGGTCAGGTTCGACGCCCGCGCCAGTGTGGGCACCATGGCGAAGGTGACGTCGCCGCCCCAGGATTTCTCTGTCGCGTCGATCACAGATGTCGACACCTCCGGCACCACGCGCTGAAACTTGGCGCGGTTCTGCGCCGTGAGCTCGTCGCGATGTGCCAGAACACAGGCCTTGGCACCGTCGCCGATCATCTCGCCGGTGACCGCCGAGAGCATGATGGTCTTGCCCGCGCCGGTGGGTGCCACGCCCAACGTGTTGCCGCGGGAGGCGAGCGCAGCAACACTGCGCTCGACAAAGATTTTCTGGCGGGGGCGCAGGCGCATGTCCGATTCCCCCTTACTGCGCCCAGCTCGGCCGCCCGGGGGCACCGGGGTTGGCTGCTGGCGGATTGGACGAGGACGTTGGGGCGGCAGCATTCTGCTGCGGAGTGGCCCCCGGCCCGGCGTTACCACTGAACTGCAGGGGCGCCGTTCCCATGACCTGCGCATAATCACGATGGTCAGGCGTGACCGCGCTGCGGATCTCGTTCTTGTCGTCACCGCTGGCATCGGTGCCGATATCGATACGCGCGATGAACTCGATCCCTTCCAGATCGGCAAAGCCGCTGATGCGCCGCGCCGCCTGCGCCCCGGCCGACATGTCCTTGTCGGAAATTCCGCGCGCCGAGTTCAGCATGCCGCGCACAAGGCTGCGGCCCATGTTGGTCCAATCCGGACCCTTGGGGCTGTAGAGCCCGATCAGCGTGAAGATCTTGCGCCGGGCATATTGGCCCTCGGTCACCGTGAACTCGCCGTTGAGATAGACAGCCCCAGTCGAGCCGCGCGTGGCATAGCCGCCCGTCCAGCCTTGCGAGGCATCGTCGAACCCGCCGGGACGGATGGTCAGGCGCACCTTGGCCAGCGTGCCCTTGGGAATGAGGTTGGTGTTGCTTTGCGCGTCGTTGAAATCGTTCCAGGAACCCATGGGGAACCTCCTTCTATTTTCAGGATTGCGGTTGGGATTGGTCGGCGGCCGCCGGATCGACGGGCGGCTGGGCGTAGGTCAGGCGATCCGTCGTCGGGGCTGCGGGCGTCCGGATCTTCGCCATCAGGCGGCCGAGATGGGGTTCTTCGACTTGTGCCAGGCGGCCGGAGCGGTCCTTGGCCGGAAAGCCCCAGGGGTTAATCGTCTGGCAGACGAAGGCGCGGTACGGATCGCCGCCGTCGGACTTCAGCTCCGCCATGGTGATCACCTCGTCGACGATCCCCGGCAGCTCGAGCCCGGTCTTGGAGCCATCAATCTGCGGCTGGAACACCTTGCGATTGAAGTCATCGAGCTTCTCGTCGAGGATCCCGACGAACCAGACATTCTTGGCCCGCGTGTGCTGGAGGTGGGTCAGCCAGCCGATCATCTCGCGGCCGTGCAGCCCGTAGGCGCCACGGACATCCGGCTTGCCGGTCTTCTCCGACAGCGCCTCCGGTTGGCCCTTGCACCACCCGAAACACAGCCGCCCGGCGACGGTGATCGAGTCAACAAAGATGGTGTCGTAGCGGTCGAGTGCGGCCGGATTGCCGAAGCGGTCGCAGACGGCGGCATAGTGCGCCGGGCTGTAAGGCTGCTCATCCCGCAAAGCCGGGTTGGGGCCGCCGATGAACACCGCGAAATCCCGGCACTCCGTCCAGGTCCGCGGCCGGATGCTGTCACCCGCCCAGCCCTCGATGGCGAGATCGCCCGCTTCGAGATCCATGAACAAGGTGCGTTCGGGATCGAGGGTCCAGAGCAGCGAGGTTTTCCCGATGCCGGATTTCCCGAAGATGCAGCCCTTGATGCCGCGCGGCTCGGCCAGTCGCTGGTCGGCGCTGATGATGGGGAGGCTCACTGGTCAGCCCCCTGCGCGAGGATCTCGACCTTCAGCTTGCCGGGCCGGACGGTGCGCGCGGGCTCGAAGCCATGACGGATCGCCTCGGGCCAGGCGGCGTATTTGCGCTCGGGCACCCTGTAGGCCAGATCGACATATTCGGCCGGATCATCTCCGGCATCGCGGATCCGCGCGACCATGTCGGCCAACCGGTCCTGATCCCAATCCACCCGCTTCGGCAGATCGGCGACCACGGTGAAATCGCCGTCATCGAACCGGACGGTGCCGGTGTCCTTGCCTGCGGCTTGGCGTTCTTCGGCGGCAAGGGTGGCATAGCGGACAGCCAGTCCGGCATCGAAGCGGGTCTTGGCCGCCTTGTCGCGCTTCAGACGCTCGTCGATCTCGCGCTGCAGGATCGCCAGCAACTCGACCGGCAGGGCCGCGATTTCCGCTGCGCTGAGAGATGGCAGATCGTCAGGCGTAGGTGTGTTCTCGGGGAATGGCATGAAATGGTCTCCGTGATCGGTGAAAAGGGATTGAAATGCGGGCATCACGCGGCCTCCTGTTCGGCGAGCAGCAGCTCGGACAGCGAGACGGCAGCGGCTTTGGGCTTGGGCCGGGCAACGGCGATGTAGGCGAACTGATCCGGGCCCACGCGCTCCTGCACGAGATGCACGAGACCAAGTTCAGCGGCCCAGAAGGCCCGCGATCCAAGCCTGCTCAATTCGGCCCGCGCCGCATCCGGCAGCCCTGAAAACACAGGGAAGATGTCGAGCACCAGAAAGCCGCGATGGTATTCCAGCCGGTCGCCGGGAACGGCTTGCGCCACCCAGGCGCAGAACTCGATCTCGGAAAGCGGTCGGCTGGCGCGAACCGTAATAAAGGGTGTGGTTCCCATGAACATGATCTCCTCCTTTTCCCTCTACTCAGGCCGCCGCGACATCGTCCCAGCAGGCACCGAGGCCATGGGCTGTGAGGACGTGGCGGAGATCGGCAAGGCGGCGGTAAAGCGTGGACCGGCTGCCGAAACCTTCGGAGGCGAGCGCCGAAACCGGACGATGTGCCAGTGCTGCGCAGAGGCGACGATCCTCGAGCGGCAACCGTGAAATCGCGGTTTGCACGGCCTGATGCTGCTCAGTGGTGGCATGCGCTGTGGTCGCCTGGCCGTGCCATGCCGACAGACCCTCGTCCTGGCCGATTATCTCGGCGAGCGGACGCTGGTCATCCCCGTCAGAGGGCGCATCGAGCGACAGCAGCCCGCCACCCTGCGCCCTGCGTTCGCGCATGATCCGGATCGAGATCCGCGACGACTGGTTGCGCAGGATCAGGCCCGCGAATGCGCCGAGACTGCCCCGATCGGGATCAAAAGCTGGCAAGCGGCGCAGAAGATCAATCAGGAGATCCTGCCCCAAATCCTCGCGATCACAGGCAGGCAAGCCCAGCCGCCGCCGCAGCCGTCGGGCCGCGGAGTCAGCCTCGGAGATGATGGTTTCAATGTCGTCGGGGGAGATTTTGATCTGCATCGCTGTGCGCCTCGGTCATCGTTTCTGATGAGCCCAAGATGCCGGATGCAGTCGGTTTGCAGGTGGGAACGGGGTGGGAAAAAAGTGAGGGTTTGGTGGGTCTAGCCGCGTTAAAATGCCAATCGGGCGGAAGGCCAGTTACGCCTGTTCATGCCGTGATCGGCTCCGAGCCTGTTACCTTAGGCAGAAGAAGGACGCGATGGCCAAACCAGTTCGCAGCCTGTAACAAGTCCATGAAAGCGTGGGCCGTTTCGGATGTTCACATAAGTTTTTCATAGGCCAGTCCGTCAATCGACGGATACGGGAAATAATTTCGATGATTCAGCCATATTTCGAACTTCGCGATGTGCGCCCCTTCGATGGGCAAACTTGGATCCCGCTGCGCCAGGCGGCCACGACGCAAATTGATCCTCCAGCACCGACGGTCGTATCGTTGGAGGAATTCACTGGCATCGCTACCGCCGCGATCGAAGACACGCATCATGCTGCTGCCGCAAAGCTCGGCTGGTCTGACGGACTTGGTCTCGATGCGCATCGGGCAGGAGTCGAAGAGTGGGGCTACAAATGCGCCGATATTTTCCGTGATTGGAAAACCCCGCTTGGAATAAATCTCGTAATTGACCAGTTCGTCGAGGAGGCCGGACTGTTGATATGGCACCTACACCCGGACCTCGTCGTGGCGCTCGGACTCGTGCTGGAAGAGGATCGCTGGTTTCGCCCTGAAGAGGGCTGGGCCGAAATTGTGCGTCTTGAGCGCGATGTTAACGGCAAGCCCGTAAAGATCGAGATGCGTGCCGAGCATCTGCGCGATTATCTAGCCGCTCGCGGTATGGAGCTGTATTGCTCAAGTTATCATGAGCGCGTGATGGTGAGCTCTGTCAGACCATCCATACCTTGGGCGAAAGGCCACTTTGAAGAAACAACCGGCGACGATTTTCGCGAAGGTATTATAAAGAAGGCGGAATATCCTTACCCTAACGATCATTTTTGGTCGCGAGGAGCTCTATGGCGGACTGAATGGGTCATGGCCGGCGCAATCAGTACACGGGTCCGTGGCGACGCAGATCCGCATATTTCGAGCTTCGCGCTAGCCAATGACGGCACCCGAGTGCCCGCTATCGCGCTCGGCAAGTCGATCGACTGGCTTTACTTCGCGCCGACTGTTGTGTTGCCGCTGATGCGCCATCGTGGCGCACAGCTGGGCTGGTTCTCCCTAGAGACCGGGTTGCTCGGCGCGACTAAGTACGGTGTGCACTTTGGGCTAAACACCCTCGGCTTGATTACGGTACTTGCGAAGGATATCGGCAAACTTGCCCCTTGGGAACAGCGCATCTGGGCAGCCCATAATGTGACGCCCGAAGGTGGGGTCTCCACCGAATTGTTCGCCGCGCAGATGAAAGTCGACCCAGCTTCGACAATCGCGCCTGAGGCCCGGTTGGGAGACGCGATGACCGCACTCGATACGGCCTTTACAGCGAAGTACGGGCAACCGCTTCTGCGCGACCACGAGACTGTACCGTCACTTCTGCGGCGTGCGCATCGTTTTCAGGCTGCCGAAGCCGACGGTGTGTTGGAATTAGCAAAAGAACTGACTCGCCTGTTCGCCGAGCGGGTCAATGTTGATGCGATCCTCACTATCGTCCCCCTTGCCAAGGGTGAGAAGAAGATCGGCTCACTGAAGGCGCTGGAGCGGCTGGTGGCACATCACAGCTCGGCCGACGACGCGAAGAAAATGATGGCTCCATTATTCGGCATAATGGATCTCAGGATCGCCGACGCCCATTTGGGATCAAGCAATGTCGCAAGCGGTCTGACCCGCGCGGCAGTCAATGCGAAGTCACCGTCCGCGACCCAAGGGCGGCAAATTATAGGTGGCTTTGTCAACACACTCTCAGCCATCACCACGACAGTTGCATAGAGGGTCCTTGCTTATTCCACCGGTTCTCCCCGATTGGTGAAACGGTTCAACGGTGAAAACGCTACGGCTTAAATCAAACGACCACTTCTCGGAACGCTGATATGCACCGACCGCATCGAATGACCCAAGGCTTTGGGCTGAACTCCATTGCTTGGCACAGCGGCTTTGCAAAGGTCACGATCTGCGCATCGTCGCCGCTCGGAGCTGCCCATGCTGCACCCGCAGGCAGTGACCGAAAGGCCCCAGTCGGCGGACTTCAATTGAGTGCAGCAGGTCAGCCCTCAACCACGATATCGCCCGCCACGACACCGAGCCGGTAGCCCCGTCCGCGCACGGTCGCGATCAGGGCCTTGCTCTCAGCGTCCGAGAACCCGGCAGCCTTGAACGCGTCGCGCAGCTCGCGGATCAAATCCTTGGCTTCGCGCGCCGTGGTACCTTCGACATGGGATTGGGAGGCAACCTGATCGCGAGACAGCGCTTTTTCCAGCAGGCGTTCGAACACAGGAAAAATTTGACGCGAAAGAATGACGGAGCGACCTTCCCATTGAACCTCGGCCGCCGCCTTCCGAACGCGGAGCACAGGCGCCAGCGGGACCGGCACCAGAGCCGCGACGTCGATTCCGACGCCAAGGCCGTTCGATGCGGGCATCAGCACCGCGAGCGTTTCGATCAGATGGAAGCCCGCATCGTCGAGTCGTCGCGCGGCCTCCGCTGGCAATCCCGGTGCGAGGATCGTGATGTCTGAACCCTGCGCGGCCAGGCGCAACGCTGCTGCGATGCCGTCGCTGGTCAGTGCCGCAGGCTCCAGCGCAAGAAACACAGCCCGTCCCGATGACGTGTCACCGAGCCGCCAGACGTTGGCCGCTTCGAGTTTTGGGACTGCGCCGAACCCTGCCGCAGCGCCGATCACGGATGCCAGCGCCGCAGCGCCGATGCGGAAAATTCGCAAATCGTCCTCGGTGAGTCTGATGTCCTGTCGGCGGTCGAGCGGGCATTCAGCCCGAAATCCATCGCCCTGTTTCCGGATCGGCCGACAGGGCAAACCGCATTCGCAGGCATCGCAGACCTCCCAATCGGTGAGTGGCGCCTGCTCGACGAGGACACGTTTCGCCAGCAACCGGTCAAAGACCGGGCCAAAGAAGGGTGCAGCGAGCTCACCTGGAATGATTGCGTCGTCGCCAGCCTCACTCAGCCGCGTCAACAACTGCAAAATCGTCTCGGTCATTCGTCAGCCCGTTCCGTTCGATCAAGGTCATCACCCGCGCCTCATGCTGGGTACGCCGGAACTGCACGACGCCGGGCGGGCGCAGTTTGACGGTCACCTGCGGTTGGCGCTTTCCATCGCCCTTGAACAAGATCCGAAAGACGATTTCACCAAGGCGCCATGATCCTGCAAACGAAACCGGCGTACCACCAAAATGCCGAAGCGCTTCGCCGCCAAGGTCGCGCGACCGCAGTGTCCGCGCTACGCGCGGATACCCCTTCTTGCCAGGTACCATGAGGTCTGCCGCCGCCTCGATGATCAGGACACGATCAATCATGGGATCGTAAGCATGATCAAATGCGAAATCGGGGCCCGCGAGTTCAACCGGTCGCAGCGTGTAGAGGTCTTGTGCATCATCACCGTCGAAAAAGCCGGGCCGCTCGAGGATGATCGCGGCGAAGAGTTCGGCGATCTTCGGCTGGTGGGCCTTTCTGATCCGGGCGAGCCGGAGCATGCCAGTGTTCTCGGAGTAGCGAAGCACGGCATGGGTAATCTGCCGTACGCTGATGACCCGCTCTTGCTGACCCTCGACGACCGGCATGGTCGAGACCATGGAGCCATGACTGACCACGAGGTTGATCTCGTCGCCATCGGCGTAATCGCCAACTCGGCAGTAATCTCCCAGGAAAGCGTCGCGGAACAGTTCGGCGACAGCCGTTCCAAACGCCTCGACCTTTTCCTTCGTCAGATCGATCGTGACACCCCGTTCCTCCCCGGCGTATTCGTGCAGCCGATCTGCGGCGAGCATCGCCATGTGATCGGCGGCGGCGTCGAACAAGTCGGGATGTTCCAGAAATACCCGGACGGCGATGTGTTTCGGATCATGTGCCTTGTTGGGTGCATCCTCATCACCGGTCTTCATGTCCGGAAACAGATCAATGCCCTGACGGTCGGCCTGGGTCTGGATGACTTCGAGGCCCCGCCTGTCGCCCAGTTCCGCAATCCGGTGGAGATCGGCCCGCAGACCTTCCGGATAACTGTCCTCGGCTCCCGTCAGGAGGTCGTGCAGCGCATCGCGCGCCGCATCGTCTTCCTGATCAAGCAGATCGACAGAGAAACTGGTGAATTCGCCCTCGTGACGGGCCAGCAATGCCTTCATAAGGATCAGATCAATTGTCTTCATGAACCGGGGGTTCACGAACTTTTTCAAATTTCCGGCCATCGCGAATCCCCTTTTCCCATGAAATGAATGTTCATAATATGTTCTCGCCCATATGGCCGCAACCGTTGGGCCAACAGTTGGGACGGATTCCGAGGCCGATGAGTAGAAGCCAAGGGAGACAACCGTCCCGAGGCTTGCATGAAACGTCCCAATCCGCTCCCGCCCGACCAGATGACGCCCATTGAGCGCCGCGCTGAATTGTGTGGCTTGCTGGCTCTCGGGTTGGTTCGCTTGCGGATGCGGGACCGGGGGGAAGTATCTGACGATATTAGAGAAAGTTTCCTACACTATCCGGCCGACGAATGGCGTCATGTAACTCCAACTCACCGGAGAAACGCATGACAAAACAAGATCCCATTCCCGCCCGCCTGGCCGCGCTCAAAACCACGTCGACGCCAGACCTAAAGAAGCAATGGCGTGAGCTGTTCGACAGCGAGCCGCCGCCGTTCAATCGTCGCTACCTCGAGAGCCGACTGGCGTACCGCATCCAGGAACTGGCTTATGGCGGCCTGAAACCGGAGACTGTGAAACGGCTGGAAGACCTCGGCGAACAGCTCGACGGCGGCGACCGCAAGAAGAGCCGCATGCGCGCTGACCTGACACCTATCGTCGGCACACGGCTGATCCGTGAATGGCAGGGCGTTGAGCACATCGTCACGGTCACCGCAGGCGGCTTCGACTGGCAGGGTCGGCCCTACAAATCGCTGTCGGCCATTGCCCGCGCCATCACCGGCACGCGCTGGAACGGCTGGGTGTTCTTCGGCCTGAAAAACCATCGGAGGGGCGCATGACCAAACCAATCGTCAGAAAGTTGCATTGCGCCGTTTACACCCGTAAATCCTCAGAGGAAGGGCTCGAGCAGGAGTTCAACAGCCTTCACGCCCAGCGGGAGGCTTGCGAGGCCTATATTGCCAGCCAGCGGTCGGAGGGTTGGGTGCTGGTCCGCGATCAGTATGATGATGGCGGCATTTCCGGCGGCACGCTGGAGCGCCCCGGCCTGAAAAGGCTGCTTGCGGACGTCGAGGATGGCTTGGTCGACGTGGTCGTCGTGTACAAGATAGACCGCCTGTCGCGGTCTCTGATGGATTTTTCCAAACTGGTCGAGGTGTTTGACCGGAATGGCGTGACTTTCGTGTCCGTCACCCAATCCTTCAACACCACGACGTCCATGGGGCGGCTGACGCTGAACATTCTTCTGTCCTTTGCCCAATTCGAGCGCGAGGTGACGGCCGAACGCATCCGCGACAAGGTCCGCGCCAGCCGGATGAAGGGCATGTGGATGGGCGGCGTGCCACCGCTGGGCTATGAGGTGAAGGACCGCAAGCTGGTCATCAATGCCGACGCGGCTAATGTCCGCTGGATCTTCGACCGCTTCATCGAAATCGGCTCGGGCACGGAACTGGCTCGCGAACTGGCGGCGCGCGGCATCCAGACCAGCCGTGGCAACCGGATTGACAAGAAATACCTCTATCGCCTGCTGAACAACCGCGCCTATATCGGCGAGGCCGTACATAAGGGCGACAGCTATCCCGGCGAGCATGACGCCATCATCGACCGCGCGATCTGGGACAAGGTCCACGCCATCCTGACCGAAAGCCCCCGCAAGCGCGCCGCGCGCACCCGTGCCGACACACCGGCCCTTCTGAAAGGGCTGCTCTACGGTCCAGACGGGGCGGCCTTCTCGCCGACCCACACGCGCAATGGTGGCAAGCTTTACCGATACTATGTCAGCCAGACGGTACTCAAGCATGGTGCTGGGTCATGCCCGGTTGGACGGGTTCCCGCTGGTGAGATCGAGGCAGCTGTCATAGACCAGCTCCGAGCCGTCTTCCGCCAGCCTGAGATTGTGGCGGGCACATGGAAGGCGGCACGCGCGCAGGACAGCAAGATCACCGAAGCCGACGCCCACGCAGCCCTGATGCAACTCGAACCGCTGTGGGACGAGCTCTTCCCCGCCGAGCAAGCGCGCATCGCAAGACTGCTGGTCGAGCGCGTGGACATCGGCACGGATGGCCTGAATGTTCGCCTGCGCATGGACGGGCTGACCGGGCTCGCGCGCGAAATCATGGCCGATCTCGGAGCAGCAGCATGACCCGCGCGAATCCAGCGCCGGAAACGGTGACAGTGCACATCCCGTTCCGCTTCGTGAAGCGCGGCGGCCGCAAGGAGATGCAGATGCCGGATGGGGCATATGGGTACAGCAAGATGGATAACACGTTGGTCAAGGCACTGGCGCGGGCCTTTCGCTGGAAGCGTATGCTGGAATCTGGTGAATTCGCGACCATTGGCGAGTTGGCACAGCGCGAGGGGGTCGCGCCGTCCTACATGACGCGTGTTCTGCGGCTCACGCTTCTCGCACCAGACATTGTGTTGGCGATGCTGGACGGCAAGCAGGGGTCAGGGTTGACGCTTGCACGGGTGCTGGAACCATTCCCGTTGGAATGGAAGAGGCAGTCTGCACAGTACTAGCCAGGTGGGCGGCTGATGGCGGGCCTAGCACCCCTCGCTAGCGCCCGCGGTTGTCATGGCTGCGAACCAATCTCGAAAAAGCCAATTTACTTCGTGATGCTTTGCGCCGTTCAAGATTAATTGGCGGCGAACTACCCGTGATCGTATTACGACCTACTCAAAAGCGAATGCGCGGTGGCTTGAATCCGTACACCATGATTAGATAAGCTCATCTTGCAGCCCGCAACATATTGAGCCTCGCGATGATTCCTTCAGGACAGCTACAAAACGTGCCCGTGACAGACATCGAGCTCGACCGTGAAAACCCAAGGATTCGCAAGTTCTTGGAAATGTACGGCGAGGATGTCACGCCAGAGCAGATACACTTGGCGCTCGGGGCTGGTGGCGATGATACCGGCGCAGGTGGCGGGACAACCTTTTCCAAACTCAGAAACTCGATCCTATCCAACGGCGGTGTGATCCAACCAGTCTTGATCAATCACACATCGGACGGGCGGCTGGTCTGCATCGAGGGCAACACGCGGGTCGCGCTGTATCAGGAGTTCTTGAGCGAGGGTATCCCTGGCAACTGGAACCACATACCGGCGCTGGTCCACGAAGACCTTGATGAAGCATCGGCTGACGCTGTCCGGCTCCAAGTTCACCTAGTCGGCCCCAGACCGTGGGACCCCTACTCAAAGGCAAAGTACCTCCACCATCTTCGCCACCGAGAGCATATGCCATTCTCAGAAATCATTGATTTCTGTGGAGGAAACGAAACCGATCTCAACAGGAGTATTTCAGCCTATGTTGACATGGAAAAACACTACCGAGATGTAATACCAGAAGATGGGAAATTTGACACAACACGTTTCAGCGGCTTCGTTGAGCTACAGAAGCCTGGCATCAAGGAAGCGATCCTTGCGGCCAATTACAGTCTCACCGACTTTGCTAGGTGGATACATCAGGGAAAGCTCTTTCCGCTGAATACGGTTCGGCGGCTTCCAAGCATCCTAAAGAATAAACAAGCACGTGAGGCGTTCCAAAAGCACGACGCAAAGAGAGCAATTGCCCACCTTGAAACTCCTGATAGCCATAAGGCATTGGAAAACGCTTCGTTGCTGCAGCTATGTCAAGCGCTGACGAATAGGCTCCTGGCTTTCCCTTACCCGGAAGCTGCGCGGCTCAAAGACAACCCTGGCGATGAGGCGGCGTTAGCCCTCTTTGAGGCGAAAGATGAGATTGTCAGGCTCATCCAGTACCTAGAAGAAGAGTAAATGCCAGAGTCGTACGAGCATATCACCATCGTGAAAAGAGTTTTGGCATACGTTGAATCCGAATACGCTGCGGTTAGCACACTCCGTGCGCTGACAGACCTTCCGGGCGATACATTACCGACTCGGCCTCCGATCATCGGGGGCTATATACCCGACGTCTTCTGCACTGATACACCAGCAACTATGACGGTCATCGGCGAAGCCAAGACATCAAAAGATTTGCAGACTCACAGGTCCTTAGAGCAGATCGCCACTTTCTATGATCACCTTGCCCACGCCCGAGGGGGGCATCTTGCAATAGGTGTGCCTTGGCCCGATGAGGCCTTTGTGATCAATTTTCTAAAGCGGCTTAGGTCTAAGGCCCCGGACAAAGCTGTGAGAGCGTCAATCGTTACGGAGTTGAGGGTCTTGCAGTGCTTCTAAGCCAAAAGCCTGCCAATCTGAAAGCCCGCCATGCGGGCTACGAGTACCAGCTGCAGGCGGTCAACTCGCTAAAAACTTTGCCCTTTGGAGCCGTCTTTCATGAGCAAGGCCTTGGTAAAACAAAAATTGGTATCGACCTGGCGCTGGATTGGTTGAAATCAGAATCGTGTGACTCAGTTATTATTGTTACGAAGCGCAGTCTTTTGAGAAATTGGGAAGAGGAGCTCGAGGCCCACACCTTCACTTTGCCAAGGCTTCTGACGCAGGACCGCAAGAGTAACTTCTTTGCCTTCAACAGTCCGGCAACGATCTATTTGACGCACTATGAGGTTATGCGTTCAGAGCAAAAACGTCTTCGCCTATTCTTGAAAACGAGAAAAGTTGGGATCGTCTTAGATGAGTCTCACTATTTCAAGAATCCCGAATCCACGATTGCTCAAGCCCTCTTCGCACTTTCCGATTTGTTCACCAAGAAAATCATTATGACCGGCACACCAGTTGCAAACCGGCCATATGATATTTGGGCGCAGATACATTTTCTTGATAGTGGCGCTGCGCTGGGCGATGACTTTGCGTCTTTCAAAGCTGATAGCGACCTGAAGAGCGAATATGCAAAGGATCAGCGGAAAGCGCATGCCTTCGAAAGCGCAGTTTCAAGAATCTTCGAAAAGATATCGAGCTTCTCTGTGCGAGAGACTAAGGCAAGTTCGGGGATAGAGCTTCCAACAAAGACCATCATTTCCAAGAAGACAGCGATGGCACCGCGGCAATTAGAGATCTACCATGCCTACCGGGACGAAATTGGAGCCATAGTCGTCCAAGAAGGAAAACCGTGTCTCGACGATGTCGAAAACCTGCTGAAGCGTCTGCTACGGCTTGTCCAAGTCGCCTCCAACCCCAAGCTTGTCGATGAAGCCTATCATGAAGAACCAGGGAAGCTCGCTGCCGCCCGCGAAATCGTCTCCGAGTTCATTCCCTCGGGCAATAAGGTGATCATCTGGACCAATTTTGTTGAGAATGTTGCTTGGCTCAAAAAGCAGTTTGCCTCTCATGAGCCTGTAACAATTACGGGTCGAATGTCGATTGATGAGCGCAGCGCTTCTGTGCGTAAATTCAAACATGATTCGAGCTGCGGCATCTTGATTGCAACACCAGCGTCAGCCAAAGAAGGGCTCACTCTAACTGTTGCGAATTGCGCAATCTTCTTTGATCGGTCATTCAGCCTTGATGACTATCTCCAGGCGCAGGATAGAATCCATCGTATTTCTCAGAAAGAACCTTGCTTTGTCTACAATCTCATCGCGGAGGACAGCGTGGATGAATGGGTTGGTGAGCTGCTATCGGCAAAGCAACTCGCTGCCGGGCTTGCCCAGGGTGATATTGGAGTCGACGACTATGTGGAAAATGCAACCTATGCGTTCGGCGAGTTGATTGAACAAATTCTAGGAGTAACGGTTTAATGGCATCAAAGCTCCAACCAATCACGTTGAGCAAAGTGACTACAGCTGTCGCCGATGAACTGGTGATCCGAGGAAAACGGATACCCGTAAAAATCTGCCACCTCGAACATAAGCGCCTTCATTTCTACCCAGAGAACCCGAGAATCTTCTCCATTATTGGTGCCGGCGAGAAAATCCCATCTCAAGATGAAATTGAAGAACGGCTCCTCGGAATGGAGCACGTCAAAGCTTTGATACAAGATATCAAGCGCAACGATGGCCTGATTGACCCGGTCATCGTAAAGGATGGCTCGCTCGAAGTACTCGAAGGAAATAGCAGACTTGCAGCCTATCGGGCGCTTTCAAAGGATGATCCAATTAGATGGGGCCATATTAAGTGCGTGTTGCTTCCCCCCGATATGAGCGAAGATGCGGTCTTTGCCCTCCTTGGACAATATCATGTCAAGGGAAAAAAGGATTGGGCGCCATTTGAACAGGCGGGTTTCCTTTACCGTCGCTACAAGAACCAGGGTGTCGATATATCTGATCTTGCAAAAGAGATCGGAATTGGGCGCGGAACTGTGCGTCAACTTGTCGATACATACCAATTCATGATCGACCACAATCAGACGGAGCTAAGTCGGTGGTCATATTTTTATGAGTACTTGAGATCAAAAAAAATCAAGAAAGCCAGGGACGCCAACGATGACTTTGACAAGATGATTGTCAAAAAAGTTGAATCAGGTGAAATTAGTAAGGCTACCGATATCAGAGACAAGCTTCCAATTGTCGCTACAGCTTCTGAAAACATTCTAAAAAAATTCGCCAAGGGAGAAGTTGACTTCGAAGAAGCCTATGAGCGTGCGGTCGATGCCGGTGGCGACAACGCCAGTTTGCGGAAGCTCTCAGCGTTTAGAAAATGGCTCGGTCGCAAGGAAGTCCAAGACGAAATGATAGAACTCGACGGCCAAGCTGGCAAGCGCGCGAGATACGAGCTCAAGCGTCTCGCGGCACTTACGCGCTCGATAAGTGACAAACTGGAGCCGGACAGCTGATTTCAGCAAATGGCACGTGGGTCGAAAGCGCATGCAGGGCTTGCATTTCGTGCCTATGTCCTGTTGTCCTACTGTATCTAGTGCTTGGATGATCGAGATTCGGTTGCGAACGCAGTCGCACCAGCGGTTCTCAGCTGCTGGTCGGCTCGGTCTGCTAACTCTAGATCGACAAGCTCACCTCCGGTAGGTGTGGTGGCACATAACGAGAATCGAGGCGGTGTATGGCGAACAAAAATATCCTTCTTGTCGAACCGGGCTACCGGAACAAGTACCCGCCGCTCGGCCTTATGAAGATTGCCCAGTATCATGGACCCAGCGGCAAGAAGGATAATGTTCGCTTCGTTAAGGGTGAAGACCCTTCGGCCTATGAGACGGCTTGGGACCGGGTCTACATCACAACGCTCTTCTCATTTGAGTGGGAGCGGACGGCACGCAGCATCGATTACGCCCTTGATTTGGTGGGCGGACAGGCGCACCGCGTTTTTGTCGGCGGCATTGCCGCCTCGCTGATGCACGAAAATTTCATCGACGAGCCAAGATGGCGCGGCGTGCGCTTCATCAAGGGGCTGCTTGGTGAAGCACCAGCCGTTTCTCTCGGCCTGGACCCTTTCGATGAGGAACTCTATGCAGATGACGTGAACGGCAAACCAATTGAGGACCTTGTTCCCGACTACAGCATTCTCGACCACATCGAATACCAGTATCCGGTCAATGACGCCTACTTCACCTACGCCTCACGCGGCTGCGTACGCAAGTGTGCGTTTTGCGGGGTGCCAAAGCTTGAAGGCGGACAGCGCGATACAAACTCACTAACCGAAGTTGTCCAAGGGGTCAGCAAGCTCTACGGCGAAAAGCGCGACTTGATCTTGATGGACAACAATGTGGTCGCCTCGGCCAATTTCAAAGATATCATCGCCGAGATCATTGACCTAGGGTTCGAGCGCGGGGCTAAACTCAAGCGTGGGCGGTACGAGTTGCAGCGGCGCGTTGATTTCAATCAGGGCGTTGACGCGCGAATTCTGTGCAAAGATCCGATGTATTTGCAGCAGCTCTCGCGCATTGCCCTAAAACCACTGCGAATTGCTTTTGACCATCTTGGGGTCAAGAAGCCTTATGAGCAAGCGATCCGGTTTTCGGCTGAGGCGGGGATAACCGAACTATCCAATTATATGCTCTATAACTTCCATGATGATCCCGCAGACTTGTTTGAACGAATGCGGCTCAATGTGACACTCAATGAAGAGCTTGGAATTCGAATCTTCTCTTTCCCGATGCGATATCAACCAGTTACGCGGCCTGACCGCGGCCATATAGGGAAGAGATGGAACTCATATTATCTTCGATCGATGCAGGTTATTCTGCAGGCGACGCATGGCGTCGTTAGCGGAGCGCCAGATTTCTTTCGCACGGCCTTTGGCGATACTTATGACGAATTCGAAAATATCTTGCTACGCCCTCACCACTACATTTTCAATCGCTTTTGGTATGAGCAATATGATGGGCGAGCGGAGTTTGACTCGTTTCAGAATGCGATAGCAGCGCTCTCCTCCGATGAGCGCACCGAGCTCATTGAATATCTGTGCAGTCGTGACAAGAACGACTATGTGCATGATCTGAATACACTGGCGGTGGGCAAACTGCGGGACGCTGCGCGGTACTTCGTGCCGATGTCCAAATCGGACGAGGCGAAGATTTGGTCGGCGCAGAAGCTTAGGCGCGTTGAAAACATTAATGCCTATCTGGTGCCGGAAGACGAGCGAGTTGAAGATGCAGGACTAACTGATGAAGATGTTCAGCCAGGATCAAAGGCGAAAGCTCAAATCAAGAATATCACGCAAGTCTATGCGTAAAAGCATTTCAGGGGGAAAGAAGAATGGCTGAAGCAGCACGGATAGATGACGAACGATTTGACGAAACGGAAATCTTCGTAGGCAAAGATGTGCTGGAGCTCTTGAGCAGCTCAATGTACGTCAATCCGCTTTCGATCTTCCGTGAGTATGTTCAGAATGCAACCGACGCCATTGATGATGCCGTTTCGTCTGGCCTTCTGCCGTCCATTGATCAGGGGCTCATTGAGATCAATCTCGATCATATAGATCGGCGCGTCGTAATTCGCGATAACGGCAAGGGGTTGTCCAATAAGCATTTTCCCACGCGCATGCTCTCGTTCGGCGCGAGCGAAAAGCGCGGAACGGATGCGCGCGGATTTCGCGGTGTCGGCCGTCTATCCGGCCTTGGCTACGTCCAGCAGCTTGTCTTCCGCTCGCGCGCCAAGGGAGACACGAAGGTTCTGGAAGCGACTTGGGACGGCCGCGTCGTGAAGCGGATGCTGGCAACAAACGATAGCGAGGCGGACTTACGCACAATTGTACGGGAAGCCGTGACACTCAAGAAGCTGGAACCGGAAGACTATCCCGCACATTTCTTCGAGGTCGAACTGATCAAACCGCGCCGGATCGCCAATGACCGCCTGCTCAATGAGATCGAGATTGAGTCGTTTGTAAGCCAGGTCTGCCCCTGTCCCTTCTCCCCTGAATTCTCTTACGGTCAAGAGATTGCAACACTTCTCAAAGCGCACGGCCGTGCCGGCAAGTCCTATCAGATTCACATCAACGGCGCTGAGAAGCCGGTCTGTCGGCCGTATCGCGATAATGTTGAATACTCGGATACGAAGAAGGCTTCGCTACGCAGCCTGAAGACATTCGAGATCGAGAGCATCGATGGCGAGCCAGCAGCAGTCGGCTGGCTAATCCATCATGACTATCAGGGTGCGATACCGTCCGCTCAGGGCGTTCGCGGTCTGCGTGCGCGAGTTGGAAATATTCAGGTGGGTCATGACCGACTGTTCCTTGAGGTTTTTCCAGAAGACCGTTTCTGCTCTTGGACAATTGGTGAAGTACATGTCCTTGATGGACGTGTGGTCCCGAACGGCCGGCGTGACGAGTTTGAGAGCAACACGCATCTAGACAACATCATCGCGCATTTACGGCCGGTAGGCGCGGAAGTAGCGCGGGAGTGCCGTGTCTCCTCGCAGAAGCGGAATCGCCTCAAAACGTTCGAACTCGCCGCCGACAAGGTTTATGAGAAGCTTGATGTCCTGAAGCAAGGCGCCGTTTCCGAGCGCTTTGCCAAGTCGATCAAGGCTGAGATTGGGACGCTCCTCGCCGAGATGCGCAAGGCCGTGGAATTTGATCTATTCGAAGATGAAGACCGCCACGCGATGAGGAGTCGCCTCGCTTCTATTGAGAAAGCGGTCGATGCCCATACCACAAAGGCCGAAGGCGACATCTTTGAGAGTTTGCCAGCGAGCAAGCGCGCAACCTACAAGGAGGTCTTCGATTTGATCTATGACTGTTCGGTCAATCAAGTCGCTGCAAAGAGCCTTATCGATCGTCTGCTGGATCGGCTATCAAGGTCCTAGGTTACGCAAGGCTTCCGGCAGGTTGCGTTAGCGACGAAAAAATTGGTTCCTGCCTGCGATCGGTCGAGATCAACTGCACAGTTCAGTCTAAGAGACTTCTGTGGTTGCTGCCCGTAAGAGAGTCTTAGACAGAGTCGGAGACGGCAACGCGAATTTCTGCCAAACATTTCGGGGTGTACCCGTGCCTCAGATTTTTCACAATCTTTTTAATCTGTTTGGCGGCTTCAATTCCGCTCGAACGGAATCAGGATCACCTGCCAAACCCTCGTATCAACCAGCTTCTCCTCCCCCACGATCCTCTCGAGCCGCCGCGATGCAAAAGCCGCCAGCGCCTCGGCCTCGCGTTCGACCCTCGTGGCGCGTGCTTCGGCGAGGCGCGCCTGCCGTTCGTCGGACGACATCTGCGCCCGGAAAGTAGCGGCGCGCGCTTGGGCCTCACTTTGCACGCGACGCGCCTCCGCCGCCACCAGTTCGGACCTGCGTGCGATCTGCCCCGGATCGGGTAAGTGCGGCTTGATGGCGTGCGCCTTGACCCGCCTGCGCATCGCGGCGTCCCGCAGTCGGGGGACGGTGTCCGGCATCGTTACGGGATCACGCACCACCAGGCTTCCGGTCTCAGCCCGTGGGTCCAGAACGGCTGTGACGTGGGACACCGGCAGTCGCTCGAGATCGCCCCCCTCAGGGTTGATGGCCAGCCCTTCCAGGACCAGCCGGGTCGGCGCAGCTAGGCGGAGCCAGCGGTCGTCGGCCTGCGAGGCTGCGCGGGCGTAGCGACGCAGAAGGCGCGCGTCCCGGTTATTCATGCCGTCCATCAGCCCGTCCCACCGGGCGTCGTAGTCAGCTGGCAGCGACAGGCTGCAGGCCGCTGCCGTCACGAGTAGGGGACGAGGGTCGGACAACGCGGAATGACCGGGCGGATATCCCACCGAGTTCACCGGAACTCTGTCCCGCCCGAGCGCGGTGTCCGCCAGATTGAGGAACGCCGTGCAAAGTTGTTCGTGAAATGCGTTGCCGTGGTCAATGAAGTGCAGGGGACGGGTTCCGCCTTCGCGGTCCGTAGCCATCCTGAGCGGAGGGTCGGAGAGATGACGTCTGTGGTGTAGAAAAGCGACCTGACCGGATCGTGGATTGGAGCGTCGATCGCCCTCGTTCCGACGCTCAAACAGTTCCAACGAGAAGTCACGAGTCGCGCCGGAGGCTTTCACGCCGAGGTCCGCGTACCATGCACTGCCGTAGCGGGCGCCGTCTACCAATTGGTCCTTCTGTCCCGTCCTCACGTCTAAAAGACTCGACGCCTGGAGCGCCTCAAGCCAGGCAAAAAGCTCGGCCTCTTCAGGGCCGCGCGCGCCGTGTTCCGGTCGCGACGGCCGCAATCCGCCAGGCAGGCTTTTGCGTTCCAACATGGCGCGATGACGCGCCTGGGCCGCCTCGCCCGTGTGAGGGTCGCACTGCGCGAGGCGGGAGGCTGCCAATTCGCCGGTGCCGTCCCCACCCATCAGCCCGAGGTCAACCAAGGCAGCCTGTGCTCCCCGGCCCATGGCCAGCGCGCCGAGGTGCTTCTCGATCTTTTCGGCGTGCTCCACGCTCATCGGGGGTGTTGGGCGCTCGAATACTCCTAATCGTTCTAGACCATCGACGACGTCTGCTTCGGGCGACCCAGCCCATGTAATAGCGTGGATGCGAACACGCCCCTGATCCTTCCGCGCCTCCGCCGCCAGCGCCGCGCCCGGCCGTAGCCGGTCCAAACGACCGACCAGCTGATCGATGCTGCGTACGGTCCAGGGGCAGGAATAGAGGACGATGGTCTCGCATCCATGATGGAGATTCAGGCCGGCTTCGGCCCAATCGCCCAGCAGCAGGATGTCGTCGGAGCCGCTCACGAAATCGCCGATCGCGTCGACGTTGCGCCGGATCGCTGCCTCGGCATCGGCCGCGGTCTGCTCGCGGCGCGCCAGACGCGCGATGCTGGTCTGTTCGCCTTCCGAAGGGCTCTGGAGGTAGGCGGGCAAGGTACGTTCGAGGCGGGCCATCGTGTCGTTGTCTCCTGCGACAACGAGTATGCGCGCGTTAGGCTCCTCGGCACGGATCATCGCCAAGAAGTCAAGCAGCGCGTCCAGCCGGGAGTCGCCAATGTTCGCATCCGCACCGTCGGGCATCTGGTGAAGACCGTCCGGTAGGGCGGCAAGCGCTTCGCGAGACGCCCGGCCGAGGCGGTGGAGCGCCCGTGCGCGGCTTACGGGATCGCTGCCGACGGTGCCCGCCAATACCTTTCGCGCTGCGGCCGCAAGGCCTGCCTCGCGGACGAAAGTCGGGACGTTGGCGCGCGTGTAGTCGCGGCGTGGCATGTAGCCTGGCCAATCTGCTCGCGACCACCGGCAGATGCGTCGACCGAATGCATCCCGCTCGAAAGCGGTCCGAGACTCGTCTGCGGACCGGATCGAGGCCACAGCAGTCGTCTCGTCCCGCCTGATGACCTCCAATGAGTCGTCCGCAGTGGCGGTGCGAAGGGGCTCCAACATGGAGACGAACCAATGCAGCATGTCCGGTCGGCCAAGCTCCGGCGTCGCCGTCAGCGCAAGAAACTGGGCGAATGGTCGTGCGCGGGCTAGGGCGTCGCGCTGTGCGACCGTTAAGCTCTGCGGCTCGTCGACGACGAGAAGGTCGTAGTGTTCGGACGCGAACCTCAGATGCGCCGATAACGACGATGGTTTGATGATTCTGACTGAGACGTCGGCCTCATCCGCCGAGGCGTCGCCGTCGACGAAGGCGGCGGCGCAGTGGCCGCGGGTGGCCAACTCCTGTAGCCACTGGCCGATCAGATGGTCTGGGACCACGAGCAGCGTCCGATGGTCCGGGTCCTGGAGGCGCAGGGCGTTTAAGATCATAAGGGTCTGCACGGTTTTACCCAGGCCCACGCCGTCGGCCAGCAGATGCCGCAGCTCGGGCGCTTCGAGAATTCGCGCCACGTTGGCCATCTGGTGGGGCAAGGGATCTGCAGCGACCCCTAGCGCGCCCAGAAGCGCGTGGTCGCGCTCCACGCGCCGACGGAGCGCCTGAACCCCGTGGGCCATCCGCAGGTAGGCGTTCACAGTCATTCGACCTCCCATCGAGCAGTTCTGAGGCGGAGGGCGGCATAGCGGATCGCACGGGCAGTCATCCGATCCTCGAAAAGCGCAGTCACTATGGGGAGCCAGTCGGTCATCTCGAAAGCACGCGGGTCGGTCCAGAGCGACAGTGCAACTGGAACGTCGTTTCCGGAGATCCGTCGCGCCTGGCGGGCAAGGCTGCCGCGATCGATCCTGAGGTCTGCGATGGCGCGAGCAATTTCAAGGGTTTCGACGTTTCGGTAGTCGATGTTGCTAAGCGCGGTGGCGAGGCGCGGCGGGAGGATCATCCCGGCAAGGCCGTGACGGCCGTAGCTTCGGACGGCGTGAGCGACGGCGGCCTGCCATGCCTCTGGTGCGTTGTAAGCCTCGAAGTCGATCGGAGGGGCCGACCTCTCCTTGCGCGCCGGTGTCAGGGATTGCCAAGCTGCATCGATGCGCTCGTCGGCCCGTTCCGCCCATTTCTCGTCGAGCTTCGTCTCGAGACAGTTGGGGGGCATGACGTCGGCTAAAGCGTCGGCCAGCGCAGCGGGCAAGCCATTCAGGTCCGCCTCACCGAGGTCCTGTCCAACCTCCTGCAGCTCCGAGACCCCCGCCAAATCGAAGCGGATCACCGCAGCGGCGAGGCTGTCACGGAATCGTCGGCCTTCCGACGGCCGTTCCTCTTCTTTCAGCCAGACTGGTCCGCACATCGTAGTCACAATGGCACGTTCAGCAAGCTTGGAGGCTCCGCGGGCCTGGAGCCCGGCCACGACGTGGACGGGACGGGCACTACTCCAGCCAAGCCAGGCTTCGGTTTCGGCGCGTAATCCCGGGCAGCTGTTCGAACGGCCGAGTTGCCGATGAACGCTCGGTGCCGCAGGCCGTGCATCGGTCATGCGCATATGACTTGGCCCTGCAACGATGAAGTTTGAAGCTGAAACCCCGTCAACCACGAGAAGCTGGGCCGCAGTGCCTTGGACATTCGCAGATGGGGCCCCGAAAGGATCATCGGCGGGTACGCGGCGAACGGGATAGTCTTCGGACCCGTCGGGTGCAGCGGCGCGCCATCCTTCTTCGGCCTCGTACCAACGAATCTCAGGCTGGGGATCCGCAAGTGAAAATGACCGAATATCGTCATTCCACCGGATGGTCAGCGTCGCCGCTCGTATCGTCTCGCCCTCGTCCTCGAACCCGCGCAACCCTGATGCTAGGATGGCGAGACCCGGGCCTCTAGCGGCGAGCCGCCCGGGAATGGTGGACAGGATTTCGCGGGAGAGAACGGCAGGAGCGCCTGGGATGCGCAGCTCCAGACGCATTTCGACGTCCAGAAGTTCCCGCGGCCATCTCAGAGCGCGGTCGTCGTCGGGCGGCGTCGCGAGCGCCACAAATACCGAGAGACGATCTTCACGAAGGTCCGCGAGCGCCGGGATGCCTGGCTCCATGCGTACCGAGATTAGGGAAGGGAGGGGGTCGGGACGGGTGAACCTCAGGCTGGTTCTGCGGCGTACGTTGCGCTCGTCCTGGTAGTCCAGAACAAGCTGTTCACCATCATCAAGAACTAGGCGCACGGTCTCCCCGCTGAGAAGGTGGTCGGGCTCAGACACTTCAGAGCGGGTGACGCGAAGCGGCGTACGGGCGTGGAGGACGATAGGCAGGTCCGCCGCGAAGAGCCGAGCGCCGAGGCGAAGTCCGCCGCGAAGTTCAAACGGCACTGCGGCCGCGCCATCGTCGTCTTCAGACCCACGCGGCTCGACCTCTCCCATGGCACGCGACCGTTCCCGCTGGCGCCGTCGACGCTCCACCCTCGCGCGGACTAGGGAATCGCGAACATGCGCTGCGGACATCATGTCGTTTTGGAGCCGGTCAATGATCAACCGCGACAATCGCGTGTCGGACGCGTCGAGCATCGCGGTGGCGACGGTATCCACGCGTGCCTCTCCAGCCGCCCAGTCGGTGAGCGCCAGCAAACCGCTCCGTCGACAGCATTGCTGCACGGTCCGGACCAGAGCAGAATCCGCCGTATCCAGCATGGCGGCCTCCAGAAGCGCCTCGCTCAAACCGGCATGGATCTGGCGAGGGGCCAGTGCGTTGGTCAGCGGCCACGCGATGTGACGGAATGCCCGCGAAAATGGAGTGTTGTCCGGGCGAGCGAGACCGACGGCATGGTGCGCCCGAAGGTAATGGTCGCTTAGTGTCTCGCGAGCACGGGCAGTCAAGGGAAGACCGAGTGCGGCTTCCAGGTGCGGCCAGTAGCCGGAGAGCAGACCCCTGTAGGCGTAGCCGATTTCGGCTGTGAGCGCGAGCAGCGGCCAGCCGATACCGGGTCCGATCTCTCCAGTAGCTCGTAGCCGTCGTGCGATCTTGGACGTGAGAGTCCGTGCATCCTCAACGTTGAGCCCGTGTTCGATGGCATAAACCGGCGCTCCTTCCCGCTCTTCGGCGAGAGCGTGGTAGCGACCTTCCAGATGCGCGTCGAATTCATCGTAGCTTTGCAAGTTTATTGCCGATACCATAATTTGAGGTAATTCGATACAACATCGCGGAGCGGGAATTGTGAAGGCCTTATACTGTCGAAATTTTTTTCCAATGGCTCTCTTGGCGTGACAGCTTCTACAAATGGCGTCGTTGGCCAATCGCCAGAGGAATCGACACTTCAGGACGACATGGTCCACGCGCTCGGGCGGGCTGGTGTCTCGACGGGGCCCGACTTGGCCGCAATGATCGGCGTGGAGATGGACGATGCCTTCCATGAGGCGCTCGTAGCGCTTCTGGGGCATGGTCTCGTCGTTCGCCACACCACTCGCAAGACGCCGGTCTATGTCGCCGCGCAAACGGCGGTTAGCGTAGTTGCTGGGCGGTCCCTTGCTAATGCGCCGGCCGACGTAAACGACAGTCTGAAAGACGACGTGGAAACGCTCGAGGACCTACTGGGTCCGCCGTCTTGGCGATACGAGGCTTCCACGCTCGAACAGTTCTTCAGGAACGCGCATAACGTGCAGTCCGACGACGCTTCGGCTTGGGTCGCGATGATCGAAGGCGGAGAAGACGCGTTGGTGTTGGACAGCGACTTGAGTAGCAAGCCCGCTCAAGTCCGACGTTTGTCGGCCCTGACTCGGCACTGGCCAGAGGATGCAAGGAAGGAGCTGAATGGACCCTTGTGGATATGGGCGGGTCTGAAGTCATCCGCTCAGACGGATTTCTCTCAGGGTCGTGTTGTCGCCCTTCCGCCTGACGCTCGCGCTGTCGCTGTCGCGGGACCAGGCGCTGGCAAGACCTTCACGATCCAGCAACGCATTTGCCGTCTTCTTGCGGCCGGTCTCAATCCCACAGCCATTTCGGTCATCTCCTATTCGCGAACCGCAGTGGCAGAGCTCCTCGCGCGTGTGCCCGTCACCGACGGGGAAGTGGTAGACATCCGCACGCTTGACTCGATCGCCGGCCTTTTCGTCACCCATGCGACCGAAGATATCGGCGAAACGGACTACGAAGGGACAGTGCGGCAGGCGACCACGCTCATCGCGCGGGACGACCGAATCGCGCGGCGCTGGCTCGATGGCCGTCGGCATCTGATCGTAGACGAGGCGCAGGACGTTGTCGGCGCACGGCGCGAGCTGCTGATGACACTAATAGGGGCGTTGCCCGGTGACTGCGGCGTCACGGTCTTCGGCGATCCGGCGCAGGCGATCTACGATTACCGCGCGCGTGAACCCGGCCACACGGGACCGTTGGCGATGGATGCGATTCTCACGGCGTCCGGATTCGAGCGATATGAGCTTGGAGGAAACCACCGGACGAGTCGATCATCGCTTCGGCGTCTCGCTCGCGAAGGGCGCGGGATCGCCCTCGATGCCGCGTCCGGACATGCGGCCCTATCGGAGATGCGCGAGCTTCTCTACGAGACCAGCGATGGGCCGCCGCCTGTACCTGCGGAGGCTCGGCCCGTAGCTGAACTGGCGTTATTCCGGTCACACGCGGCGGCCGCGCGTCATGCGGCGCGAATGGGTGAGGTCGGAATGCGCGTGCGCCTTACCGACGTCGGTATCCAGCTGGCACCAGCGTGGCTGGGACGCGCGATGGAGGTGTTACAGGGTCGCGGTCCCAATGCGATAGAGGAGGTATTCCGGAGTGACCCGACGCTGCCCACTAAGACGAAGGTCGCGGAGGCGCTTGCAGTGGCGCTCGTCGATGGACGCTACAATGCCAACCGCATGGCCGAGGCGGTGCGGACCGGTCGGGCCCCCGTCCCTGAGCCACCCATCGGACAAGTCGCGTCCACGATCCACGCAGCGAAAGGAAGAGAGGCACTGGACGTTGAGTTGCATCTGCCGGAGCCTCGCGACGGCTTGCCAGATGCCGAGGCTGCCGAGGAAGCCCGCGTCCTATACGTTGGAGCGACGCGCGCCAGACGTCACCTCTTCGTCGCGCCCGAAAGCGGCACGATGCGCGTGACGAAAGATCGTCATTGGCGGGCCGCAAGGACCGGCGTTCAGGTGCAGTTGAAGCCGTCCGACGCACTCGGGATGACAGTCCTTGGGCAGCCCGATGGACCTGTCCGGGCACCGCTGCTCCGCTGGCGGAAAGAGGGTGGATGGGGAGTTTTCGCAGAGGTCGATGACGACGAGGTCGAGCTGGCGCGCTTCTCCGAGACCTTCGGTCGAGAAATTGCGTCGATCTGTGCGGGCGTGCAGGCGACCCCCTTCGTTCCGGTCGCCAGAGGACAGTTCCGGGTAGAATGGTACACGATTGCCCGTGAAAAAGGCCTCGAAGTGGTGCCCGTCACCGATGGCTTCGTCTGGATCAACTTTAAGCGACAGGGAAACTCGTGACCAATCTTCATGCGCCTGGCGAAGCCGATGCGCCCTTCCGTGTGCTGCTCGACCGGCTGGCTGAGGACCTCATCGGTCCAGCGCCGCTGACGGGCCCTCTGCCCGATATCCCCTCCGAAGCGTTTATGACAGGGATACTGTTTCCAAAAGCGTCCAGGACAGAACCCTCGACCATACCCGATGTCGTGGCCGAAGTCGGCGGACAGGAGGACAAAGCCGAAACCGGCACTGCCGCCAGAATCGAAACTGCGGCACGGCCAGCTGCCGCCGGGCTGTCTTTCGCGCTGGCGACAAGTGACGGGGAAATACCATGCGTCGTGGTGGAAGTAACGGGCGCACGCTACGAGGATGAACAAGAGCCGATCGAGGATGATGACAACGGCGCAAACCGGATGCGTCGAGTATGGTGGAGACGGGCCGTTTCCACTGACTTGCCTATCTCGGTCGACGAGAACGACGAATTTAGGCTCTCCGACAATGGATCGGAGGATTTCGACGGCTTGCATTTGACCATCGTCCAGTCGCGGTTCGACCATGGTAGTCCGGGTGAAAGCGCGCGCCTCGTGACCGTCGTGGTGCACAATGAGGGCAAAAATCCGGGCAAGTCGCTCGACCGGTTCGAGCAGAACCGCCAGGCACTGTTCGAATTCCGCATGACGATCCGGGCGGAAGAAGGCTCGCGGCTGATCGGCCGTCCTCTGCGCAGTCGGTTAGAGGTCGATGACGCCGATGAACGATCGGCGGACCTGCTCTGGCGCAACACCGTCGAATACGCGGTGGGGCATACCTGCGCGGCGACATGGAACCCGTGCCACGGCGCGGCAGAGGAGATCTCGACCGCGTGGCTGCCGGCGACCCGCGTGGCTGACACAAGTGCTGCCGGCCATCCCTGTTTCGAAAATGTCCGCGACCGTCTGGTGGCCGGCGTGCTGGCAGAGCGAGGAGCCGAGGCGCTGGAGGTTTACGAGGCGCTTATCAATGCTTACGAAGTCTGGATCGCAGAAACGGCGGAGCGTCTGAAAACACTGGACCTGACCGTGGCAAGGGCGGAGCAGGCCGAGGCGCATCTCGACATATGCCGAACAGCCGCGCGCAGGATGCGCGGCGGGATTGCCGCCCTTCGCGGTGATGCCGATTTAATGACGGCGTTCCAGCTTGCGAATGCAGCCATGGCGCGTCAGCAGGAATGGAAGAACCGCAGGAAGCCCGCAGACCAGCGCCGCCCCCTGGTCTGGCGTCCGTTTCAGCTTGCGTTCGTGCTTCTCTCGGCTGCCTCGTCCGTCACGCCCGATCACGAGGACCGGGGCATTATGGATCTGATCTGGTTCCCGACCGGTGGCGGCAAGACTGAGGCCTACCTTCTCCTGACCGCCTTCACCATCTTCGCGCGTCGGCTGAAACGCGGAGCGGACGGGGAAGGCGTCTCGGCGATTATGCGCTACACCCTGCGGCTCCTGACGCTGCAGCAGTTCGAGCGCGCGGCGGCGATGATCTGCGCGGCCAATCTCGAATGGGCCGAGCGGGGTTTCGACACCGCTCGGACGCCCATATCCCTGGGTCTCTGGCTGGGAGAGTCCACGACGCCCAACAGGCGGCGGGACGCGGCGAAGCTCCTAGACGGAGAAACCGTGAGGGACGTCGGGCGTCCCGACCGTCTGCGCGACTGTCCCGCGTGCGGCGAAAGGCTGGATTGGCATTCGGCGGGCGATGGGGTAAAGGTAACCTGCGGGACTGACGGGTGCGCAGTCGGCGAGGCTGGGCCGCTGCCCATCCACACGAACGACGACGACGTGTACGACGAACGTCCGTCGCTGATCATCGGAACGGTGGACAAGTTCGCGCAAGTGGCGCGGAACGAGAAGACGGCGGCCTTGTTCGGTGCGGGCGCCTACGATCCGCCGGACCTGATTGTGCAGGACGAACTCCACCTGATCTCGGGACCCCTCGGCACATTGAGCGGCCTCTACGAGACTGCCATCGACATCCTGGCCACCCGCGACGGCCACCCGCCCAAGGTCATCGGCTCGACCGCCACGATCCGGAGCGCCGCATCGCAGGTTCGCGCGCTCTTCGCGCGCCGGACGATGCAATTTCCACCGCCCGGCATCGACGCGGACGACTCTGCTTTTGCCGTCGTCGAGACGGACCCCAAGAAGCGCGGGCGCCTGTATGTAGGTGCGTCGACCATTGGGCACTCGAAGCCCGAGATGCTGCAGGCCGTCTGCGCGTCCCTGTTACAATCGGCTTCCGTGCTGCACGGAAGCGAGCGCGACGCCGCGTGGACTCTGCTGGGGTACTTCAACTCGCTCAAGGAACTGGGAGGATCTGTCTCGCTCCTTCAGGTGATCGCACCGGAGACGATGCGAAGGCTGGCCGCATATCGGGACGAGCCGCCCCGGCCGGTCGACACACAGATCGAGATTACGAGCCGCATCGGCTCCGAACAGATCGGGGAGACGCTGGACAAGCTGGAACGGAGGCACGATGCAGCTGGGGCCATCGATGTCGCGCTTGCCACAAACATGATCTCTGTGGGCGTCGACGTTGGGCGGCTAGGTCTGATGGTGGTGGACGGCCAGCCGAAAGGCGTTTCCGAGTACATCCAGGCCACTAGTCGGGTTGGACGCGACCGGACCGATGGGCTGGTATTAGGTCTGTTCACCGCCTACCGACCCCGCGACAGGAGCCGCTTCGAGACACACGCGACGTGGCATTCCGCTCTTTATCGCGACGTTGAGGCGACTTCGGTCACGCCTTTCGCGCCGCGCGCGAGGAGCCGCGCCCTCCATGCGCCTTTCGTGGCCATTGCCGCGCACCGCCATCCCGAGCTCTGGCAGGCTCCGGGCAGGGCGGAGTCATTGCGTCCGGAACTGGAAGGCATCATTGATGAGATCGTGTCGCGGGTCGGGGACCTCGGTGAGCGGGAAGCCTGCGAAGCCGCCGCGACCCGTGCGGAATTGACCGCTTTCCTTGACGGATGGTGCGACCGCGACGGCTTGTCAACGTGGTGGAGCGACAGGGGTGACGCCGCGCTCTTAATGTCCATGGAGCAGGCTGCGCAACGCCGCGCCGCGGGACGGGCTGCCCGCAGACCGACGCCCACGCCGAACACGCTTCGTGGCGTGGAAGCGACGGTCCGCATCGATCTGGAAGGAACCTAGGATGCCGACAGGAAATGGTCCCAAGTTGGGCGAACTGCGGCGGGCACAGTTGGTCTCGACCCACGGCCCCGGCGCGGTGGTGGACTATCTTGCCGCGAACAACGCGCCGGTCTCCGGTGTCACGCTCGGCCTGGACTCTTGGGACCGGCAGGAATGTCGCAGAATCGTGGAGCCCGTTCTGGAACGGCTTCTAGGGGTGCGGGCGCTTTACGAGCCACCGGTGACCCTCGGGCGCGGAGACGGCGAGCGCGTCCACGCCTTACCGGCTGCGCGTTTCCCGACATGGCAGGAATGCCCCGAATGCCACGGTCTTCGTCATCAGAGCGGATGGTCGCCTGAAACAGGCGGGGCTGGGCTTTCCTGCCAAGCATGCAGCACCAGAATCGGGCGGACAGTCTATGTTGTCCCTGCGCGCCTGATGATGATCTGCCAACGCGGGCACCTGGACGATTTCCCATGGCGGGAATGGATCGAAGACAAGCATAAAGATGGGTGCCGTCGGAGCGGCAGGTTGAAGTTGCGGTCGCGCGGTGCCGGCCTTCGAAACCTCTATGTCGATTGCGCCGACTGCGGCAAGGGGGACAGCCTGCGCGATGCTTTCACCAAGGCGCGGCAGCTCACCGGAGGCTGTCTTGGCGGGCGTCCGTGGCTTGGCGACGGCGCACGAGAGACGTGCAATGTGCCCGCGAAGGAGGTCGCAACCGCGCTGCGTGGAAGCAGCAACCTCTACTTCCCCCTTGTCGCCTCCGTCCTCACCATACCGCCGTGGTCGGACGCCTTTCGGGCCGTTCTGGAAGAGCACGACCTTTGGAACCGGATTCAGAATGCCCTCGAAGATTTCGCTGAGGACGGAGATGCACGGGCCTTCGACCGCGCCGTGGACAGGGTTGCCAAGCGTCTCGCGGAGTTCACGGACATGCCCGTCTCCGCAGCCCGCGAACGCCTCGACGCGATGCTTGCCCTTTTGGATCGCCTGCCCAACGCAGAGACGCCTGGCGCGGATGTCGCGATTAGACGCGAGGAATGGCGGCAGTTCTGCGACGCATCCGCACCGCCGAGCGAGACATTCGAGGTTCGCAAGGAGTCTGTCCCCGATGCGCTCGCCCCTTGGTTCTCTGCCATCGTTCGCGTGCCGCGCCTTCGCGAAGTTCGCTCCCTCAAAGGGTTCACGCGACGAAACCCGCCTGACGGCACGGACGCCCAAACTATCGCGTCCCTTTCTCTAAACGCCAGATGGCGACCGGCCATCGCCACCTCGGGTGAAGGCATCTTCCTGGCGCTCGACGAGAGCAGGGTGGCCAAATGGGAAGCAGAAGACGCGGTCAAGGCGCGCGCACGGCAATTGCACGACGAATGGGTCGCGGACTGGCGGAAGCGATTCGACCGACCGGAAGACACGCCGCCGCGATCGGTCACCGCCCGCGGCCTTCTGGTCCATGCATTGTCCCATGCGCTGATGTTGGAGCTGTCCATCACGTCCGGCTATGGCTCGGCCTCCCTTCTGGAGCGGCTCTATGCGGACGCTGACGGCGAACCCATGGCGGGTGTTCTGCTCTACACCGCGACCTCGGACAACGAGGGGACGCTTGGGGGCCTCGAACGCGAAGGACTGTCGGACCGCATTGCGGTAACAGTTCAGCGCGCCCTCGGGCGGCTGGAGTGGTGTTCTTCCGATCCGCTCTGCATGTCCGGGGTCAGCACGACGAGCGACCCCCTGAACGGTGCTGCTTGCCACTCTTGCCTTTTCGTTCCTGAGACAGCTTGCGAAATGTTCAACCGAACGCTGGATCGCGCAGTGCTGATCGGCGGCGCTGGAGTGCCGGGGTTCTTTGAAGGATTGTTGTCAACCACGCGGGGGCCATGAGGCCCCCGCGTTAGTATGCTCCTTGCAGGCAAAGCAGCGCCGAGTGGTCTCCTTGGCCCCGCCCCGCGCCTCTCCGTTTAGTGCGTCTTGTGGGTAGCTGCCCTGCCGGGCCGGTTTCTGTGGGCGTATACAGGCTCTGGTTCGGGCTGGTTATCTCAAATCTCGATGGGACTCTCAGTACAGCAGGTGAAGCACACTCTATCGCGGGCAGAGCCAGATCGATCGGGGTCTGCGCCCGCGCCTCCTGCAGCTTTCCGGGCAGGGTGCTGGCGAGGAGGCCCGCCGCCACGCGGGGTCGTGCGTGCGAAAGATGTCAGCGATCTACAGCTTCGGACGGGGCAACGCCTGTGGTCGTTACTCCAAACTTCGGTCCTGCAGTCGCGCCAGCATCTCTTAGGGGCTCGCCGTGTCTTGGATTAGCTTGATGGCGACATGGGTGTAGCGCGCCGTCGTGCTGAGCTTGTCGTGCCCCAGCAGGATCTGAATGACGCGCACATTACCGCGCGGGCTGCATAGTCTTGGACCGCGATCCCGTCGTTTGGACAGGCCGCAGCGAGCGACCGCTATACCGAACGTTCGATTTCCGTTCCATCTCAACCGAACGCGACCCACGTCGAAGTGCACAGCTGCAGCGTCGCAGAAACCTTGAAATTTCAGTCTCTTGCAAACACTTCACTAAATCCGCGCAGTCATCAGGTCCGGAGAATATCGGCCCAGAGAGAGCACTTTGGGACCTCCTAGTGCAGAGGCCAGTGCTCAGCCCAACCGGCATAACCCTCGAAAACAAAGGAAAAATCCGGCCGCAGCCGGATGGGGAGAACGCTTTCGCGAGGGCAAGTGGCGGAGCGAGAGGGATTCGAACCCTCGAGGCGGTTCCCCGCCTACACACTTTCCAGGCGTGCGCCTTCGACCACTCGGCCACCGCTCCGTTGGCGCAGCCATAGCGCGAGACGTGGGAGGGGTGCAAGAGGGCAGACACCCGGTCTGGTGTTTTCCATGCAATCCGTGCGTTGCATAACCAGATGCCCCTTGTGTATACATTACCCACCCAACCGGAGCGTCATGTGGTCAATCAAACCGCCAATATTGTGCAGACTCTGCTGGCGTGGATCGACAGCGGCCACCTCAATCCCGGCGACGAGGTCGAGGAATCGGCGCTAGTCGCGCAATTCGGCGTGTCGCGCACGCCGGTTCGCGAGGCCTTGATGCAAATCGAGGCAACGGGGCTGATGCACCGCCTGCCGCGCAAGGGAGCGGTGGTGTTCAAGCCGACACTCGAAGAGTTCCTCGGGATTCTGGAGGTGCACGCCAAGCTTGAAGGTCAGGCCGCAGGGCTGGCGGCGCGCCGCCTGTCACCCGCTGGTGCCGACGCTTTGGAAACTGCAACGGCAGCCTGCGAGACGCATTTCGCCACGCTCGCAAACAGCGAACCGGACCTCTATTATCAACACAACCTGCGCTTTCATGCCTGCGTCGCTGAGGCAGCTGGCAATCCGTTCTTGCTGGAGATGATCAAAACCAACGCCCGCAAGCTGATGGCCTATTACCGCGCCCGCTACCGCTATGCGGGCTCGATCGAGGCTTCGGCGCGCGAACACCGCGCGATCGCCGACCTGATCTTCGCGCGAGACAGTGCCGCTGCCGAAACCGCCATGTGCCGCCATGTTCAATTTGACCATGTCACCGCCATGGATCTTCTGGCCGCACTGGGTTAGCCACAAACCCATACAATTTGACTAAAATTTGCGCGCCCCCATCTTTGTGCCAGAAAATATCCTGGGGGTGAATTCGGCGCAGCCGAAGAGGGGGCAAAGCCCCTTGAAAACCCCAATATCCTATCGCAAGGCCTGTTCAAAGAACGCGACGATCCAGCGCGCCATGCGGGCGTCATCGACGTCGCGCGACAGCCGGTCGCGGGCTTGATCCAACACCTCGGGCGCGACCAGATCCGCCATCTCATCAAACAGACCCGCCATGAAATCGCGGTCCAGTTCCGGGTGATACTGTGTGCCGAAAATGCGGTTACCGATCGACAGATGGCCGATGGGAACCGCTTCGGTTCCGGCGTGAATGCGGGTGCCGGGCGGGGGCCTCAGCACCTGTTCCTTATGCGCCGCCTGCAACACCATCGACCCGCCTCGGTCCATCCAGATGGCTGGCGCATGGGTGTGGGTCTCATAGGGCCCCAAGACCCATCCTTGCGGGTTCTTGCCAACCTCCCCACCCAGAGCCTTGGCAATGGCCTGATGCCCAAAGCAGGCCCCGAACACCGGGATTTCGGCCGCTTTCGCCGCACGAATACCATCCAGCAATCGCGCGATCCACGCATCCGGGTCATTGACCGAGGCGATGCTGCCCGAGATCATCACCCCGTCATAGCCCGCCAGATCGTCCGGGAACTGCCCCTCGCTGACCCGAAAATCGGAATACCGCCAATCGGGTGCAGGACCCCCAAGCAGAGCGCGAAACTTCTCGCATTCGCTGGGATGGCTCAGGCCAAAGGCGCTGCGGTCGGTATTCGTGTCAAGAAATGCGATATGCATGAAATTT
>Ga0316204_10001535_pt1 | contig 61037 bp, 53 predicted proteins | sample 6monrhotite_MG_2_FD_205661 | JGI IMG/M metagenome (GOLD analysis project Ga0316204, IMG submission 205661) | Microbial mat bacterial communities from mineral coupon in-situ incubated in ocean water Damariscotta River, Maine, United States -... | ecosystem: Environmental > Aquatic > Marine >...
GGCTGCGCCATGAGTCCGACCTCGACGCACCAGCCCCTGACCAAGAAGGGCGAGACCAAGCAGAAGCGATTGGTGCGGTACTACATCAGCCAGAACGCGATCAAACACGGATTCAAGAGCTGCCCGATCAAGACCATCAACGCGGAGCACCTCGACGAGCTCGTCCGGGGCGTAGTGCTCAATCATCTCGGGCACGACCCGCTCAATTCACAGCCTGTGTCAGTCAGAGATCTCTGGATTAGGCGGGTCATCGATCAGGTCATACTCGGACCTGACTCGGTCGTGGTCCGCCTACATGCGGAGAAGATCGAGAAGCTGAGGCAGCACGAGTTCGAGACGCCTCCCACCCCAACTTCACACCCGCGCTGCCTGCACACACCCGAGATCGACGACGACGGGCGCACCGTTACACTGACACTCAGGATTCGGATCAAGAAGCTCGATGGCCGGCGGCTGCTCCTGAGCCCAGACGGTAAGGATCTAGTCATTCCTTCGAAGCCCGAGCCGCAACAGCACATCGTCGATGCCATCGGCCTCGCGTATAGATGGCACGATGAGCTCATCAAATCCGATTCGCAGATCAGGGCCTTTGCCAAAGAGCACGGCATCGCCCGCTCTCGGATCATCCAGCTGCTCCCGCTCACCCAGCTCGGCCCGGAAGTGCTGCGCCACGCACTCGCGGGAACGCTCCCGAGCACGGTGACGCTCGATGATCTCCGCAGGGCTTCGAAGCAGCTGGATTGGGATCGGCAAGCGGCCGAACTCGGACTCCGGACGGCGGTCCGATCGGCGGGGTGATTCCCTGCCAATTCCCTGTTACCTAGCACAGGGAATTCGCCGCTCACCTTGCCAAAGCATGCCATTTCAGTACCGCGAGGGGCGTTGGCGCTCGGTCTTTTCGCCGTCTTGCTGCCTGCTTTTGCCGAAGATCCCTGTTTATCGCCATGGAACAAGGAACGGAGATATGGCGCGGGGACATCCCTCGAATCGCCACGAGAGACACTCGCGAGGATTCGGACACATGTTGGCTGATTGGTTCAAACTAGGATTTCGCAGAGACCCGTGATACCGCGCGTCTCGCCCCAAAACGGGCGAAACGGCGTCACATCAGGGACGCCGTTTCGTGTATGTCGGAAGACAACGGAGAGGGGGGGATTCGAACCCCCGTGGACCCGGAGGCCCAACTGGATTTCGAATCCAGCGCATTCAACCGCTCTGCCACCTCTCCAGGTTCCGTGTCGCAGAGCTCGACTTGGAAGGACGCCATCGTAGGCCCGCACCCCTCTCCCGCCAAGCCCGCGGCCCGCCCCGCGTGACGCCCAGGCGACCGAGGGACCGGTGGCACACAGATCCGCCCGTCTTCTTCAGAGCACTCTTTGGCAAAGTACTGGCATCCACCCCGCCCCCCGAGGTACGCTGCCCGTGCCGCCCGCCCAGGGCGGGCATATCCAGGCTCCCAAGCACAGATCATGAAAGAGAGAGACCCGTGCAAACTACCACACTCGCATCCATCGCGATCATCGCCGCCGCCACGGCAAGCGCTGCCGCCGACGAGTTCGTCGTCCAGATCAACGGCGACGTATTCAGCAACCAGATCACCTCCGGCTTGCTCGGAAACGTCAACGCCGGCGAGAGCGTGTCCTACGCCTTCACGGTCGATTCCGACAACTTCGTCAACGGCGCGTTCCCCACCCGAGGCTACGAGATCGACCTCACCACCTTCAACCTCAACTTCAGCGGCGGCACATCCATCGGCGTCTCACCCGCCTTCGCCGGGCCCGCCTACTTCGTCCTCCGCAACAACGACCCTGTGGTCGACGGCTTCTTTCTCTCGCAGGGCCTCGACCTCCCGACCGGCATCCCGCTCGACCAGATCGGCGCATTCGGCAACTTCGGGGCGGCCTTCAGTGTCGGCTACACCGGCGACACGCTCGACTCGCTCGACATCGCCGACGCGCTCGGGACCTACGACTTCACCGGCCTGACCAACTTCGGCATGGGCGTCGACGACGGCCCGTTCGAGGGCGTCCTCGGCATCGACTTCAGCTCCATGACCATCACCATCATCCCCGCGCCGTCATCGATGGCGATGCTCTCCCTCGCCGGTCTCGCCGCTGCCCGCCGCCGGCGCTGATCAACCAGCCTGCATCGCACAGCTCGGGACACAAACAAGCAACGGGCGCCCTATGGGCCGCCCGTTTTCTATTGCTCAGCATTCTCCGCTTGCTTGCGTGGTCCAGATCAGCCCGAGATCGCCCGCTTGAGCGCCTCGACCAGGTCCTCGGGCTCGACCATCCGCCCGGTCCCCACGTGCCGGCACGCCTGCCAGCCGGTCCCGGGTCCGACCAACCCGAACCCGTCGGCCTCGAGTTGGGCCGCGTTGCGCTGCGTGCTCGCCTGGTTCCACATCGCGTCGTTCATCGCCGGCGCCAGCAGCACGGGCGACTTCGCGCGATCGATCGCGCTCAGCGCCAGCGACACGACATCATCGGTCCGCCCCGTCACGAGCTTGCCCATCATGTCCATCGTGCAAGGCGCAACTAGCGCCGCGTCGCACCGGTCCGCGATCGCGATGTGCTGAGGGTCGTGCGCTTCGCTGTGCTGCCAAGGGCTCGTATACACCGGGCGACCAGACAGCGCCTGGAACGTCAAGGGCTGCACAAAGTGCGTCGCCGCCTCGGTCATCAGGACCGTCACACTCGCGCCCGCCTGCGCCAAACGCGACACCACCGTGCACACCTTGTACACAGCGATCCCGCCCGAAATCCCGATCAGGATCTCGCGTCCGTCGAATGTCTTCCTGAGTTCAGCCGGGTCGAGTGTCATCGCGGCGCTCCGCCAGCGACCGGTCCAGGGACCGGTCTTAGAGCAACGCTTCCTCTGCCGCCGGTGCCGCGTCGTCCTCGAACGACAGCGTGATCTTGTCCTGCAAGATCTCTTCGATCACGATCTCAAGATCGCTCCGACCGTCGCGCTCGACCAGGGGGCGGGCGCCGTCGACCAACTGCTCGAGCCGGCGCTGGATCAGCGCACACAGCTTGAATCGTCCGCCGATCTTCTGAACGATCTCGTCGCTTTTCAGAGCCTCGATCATCTGCTATGATCTCCATCAATGGCATCAGCCAGAAGGGGTGTCGGCCCGAACAGATCGGGCCGCGGAGGATCCGACAAACCCCGATGAGCACGCTCGGACGCAGAGAAGATCCTAGGCAGCAGCCCGCGGCTGGACCACTCCAGCCGCCACCGCCGCCCAGGCATCGCTCTAGTCCCTGCGTCCTTATGTCAAGCCACCAGAGACGTTTGGAACCCCACCCGATGACCGCCACCGCCGAGCATAAGTTCTCCATCGCCGATCGGGTCATCCACCCGGGCAAGCCGGAGTGGGGCGTCGGAACCGTCGCCACCACCTCCAGCATCGTCCACGAGGGCACCCCCTGCCAGCGCCTCGCGATCCGCTTCGACCGGGCCGGGCTCAAGACCATCACCACCGCCTTCGTCGCGCTCCAACTCGCCACAAAGTCGGCCTCGATCGCCTCGGACGCGGAAAACCCGCTCCCCGCCGCCGCGACCGACGACAGCGTCCCCCAGGACGCCATGGCCGCCCGCAAGCTCATGTCCTCCCTGCCCGGCGACGCCACCGACCCCTTCGCTAGCCCCGCCTCCCGCCTTCGGGCCATCGTCAACCTCTACCGCTTCGAGCCCACGGCCGGCTCGCTCATCGATTGGGCCGCGGCCCAGTCCCAGCTCGCCGACCCCCTCAGCCGCTTCAACCGCCACGAGCTCGAGGAGTTCTTCAGCGACTTCAAGCGATCCCTCGACGCCGCCCTCCGCAAAGCCGTCCAGGAGACGTCCAGGGCCGACCCCGCCGAGCTGCGAGATATCACGCAGAAAGCCCCCCCAGCGGGCCAGCGCGCGTTGCAGCAGGTGCACCGCCGCCGTTGATTCCAGGCAACACCCGGCATCACCCCACCCCCGGCACGGACCGCCTGGGCACGCCTCCCGGTCACGGACCAAGACCCAAAACGGAGTATCTGACCCCACGGACGGGGATCTTCTGGGACGTTGCGTCCTGATCCGGCCTTCCCTCGGCGCCCCGTGCCAGGTTCGGCCCCCCGTTCGCAACCTCTCATTTCGGCCCGGCACGAGCCGCCGCCGAACATCGAGATCGCCCCGACCGAGCCACCAGGGTCGGCCCGGGGCACAGATCAGACCGGAGGGATTCAACATGACCGAGAACGACTTCCAGACGCGCCTCGCCAAGCTCCTCGAGCAGATCGATACCCTGCCCGAATCCGAGCGTCCCAAGCTGGAGCAGCTGGCCGGGGAGACCCAGGCCCGCCACCAGAAGATGCGCAAGACCATCGCCGAACTCCAGGAATCGCTCGACCACCTCCGCCTGAGCGTCAAGTACCTCGTCTTCGATCTCGAAGCCACCCGGCGCGAGAACAAGTACCTCCGCAACATGCTCGAGACCCGCCAGGAAGGCGAAGGCGCGGACTGACTCCGCCCCCGCTGCGACCGGGTGCCGCTCAAGCGTGCATCTCGGAATCCCGCCGGTGCGTCCCGGGCTTGCATGCCCCGTTGGCGACCTCCCTCCGGCCCCCGGTTCCGCTTTCACGCCCCACGCGAGCCCCGTTGTTCTCAGCCGCCATCCGCCCTACCCTCCCCTCCACGCACCCGGATCGGTGCCCGAGAGGCTGAAGGGGCCGGATTGCTAATCCGGTGTACGGGGTAAACCCGTACCGAGGGTTCGAATCCCTCCCGATCCGCTCGAGAAGACCCGCCTAGCGGGTCTTTTTCATGCGCACACGCGGGATTGGTCTCTGGGGCGGCGGGGCCAACTTCTGTCCCGCCTTACTACAATAAACAATGCATGTCTCGATGAAACCCGGTAGATCACACAGAGTGGTGTTAGTTTCAGCCTGCCTCTTCGCTTGGTGGTGGTCGCTTTGGATCAGCATGGGCGGCGTGTTCAGCCTCTGGGGCGATCACGGATGGGCGATCTACAACCACGGCGACTACTTCAAACTGCCCGAGCCGCTCCTTCAGATCGTCGCGCCGATATCAACGCTCGGCTTCGTCCACCACATGTTCTTTGCCGTGATCGCCTTCGCCTTCGGCTCGAATCCAGACTGGGCGGCAGAACACAAGCATTCATACCGTCTCTACTACTTGTGGTTAATCCCGTCCGTCTTCATTGGAGTGTCGCTCGGTATCGGCATGCGGTTCGTCGGCGAGTGGCATACCACACCGACTGTCTAATGACCTTGATCCTGTGCGGGTGTTCTGAGCCCAGATGTTGAACCCTACGACAATGTTCCATCCCCGCAACTCGTCCTCCGACCCGCACGGCTTCCTCACCCAGCCGCGATCTTGCAATCCCACCCTGCTCGCCGCCCCGGCGCCCGACACAGACCAGTTCGAGGCCATCCCCGAAACCAGAACGAACTGCATGGGTACACCCCCCGGGTCCACATTCAGCACCGAGGGCAGTTACGCATGTGACCAACCCAGACCGTCTCCATCCTCTCCATCAATCTCATCGCGGCGGCCTGTTACGGGTGCGCGTCCGATCGTGCCACCGTTCGCGCCAACGAAACAGCACAGCCCGAGACACTCGAGCAGGCCCAACAGATCAGCGAGTACGTCCGCGAGGTCTTCCAGGACCGCGAAGGAAACCTCTGGTTTGGGACCAACGGCGAGGGCGTCGCCCGCTACGACGGCAAATCTCTGGAGTTCATGAGCACCGCACAGGGCCTCGTCGGCAGCGCTATCAGAGGCGTCCTCCAGGACATAGACGGCGACATGTGGTTCGCGACCAACCGGGGCGTCTCGCGATTGAAGGGCGACCGCTTCACGAACTACACCACAGACGACGGGCTCAGCGACAACAGCATCTGGAGCATCTTCGAAGACTCGGCCGGCACGATCTGGGTCGGAACCATGGCCGGCGTCTGCCGATTCGACGCCGAACGCTTCCGCCACTTCCCCGTTCCGAGAGCGCAGGTCGACAACCCCGCTGATGGCTTCGGGCCTCAGGTCGTCTGGAGCTTTTTCGAAGACAACGACAACAACCTCTGGCTCGGCACCGACGGCGAGGGCGCCCGCAAATACGACGGCGAATCGTTCACCATCTACACCACCAAACAAGGGCTCGCCGGCAACACCGTCCGCGCCATCACCGCCGACCACGAAGGCAACATCTGGTTCGGCACGCGCTTCGGCGGTGCCGCTCGATTCGATGGCGAGTCGTTCCAAAGCTTCACGACCGATGACGGGCTCGCCGGCAACGGCGTCTTCGAGCTCCTCGCAGACTCGGCCGGCAACCTCTGGCTCTCCATACTGGGGAAGGGCGTCGCCCGATACGACGGCGAGTCATTCACCTCATTCGCTGAGCGTGACGGGCTGACACTGCCATTCGTGCAGGAGATCTTCGAGGACAGCCGCGGGCTCATCTGGCTCGGCTGCTCGGGCGGGCTGTTCGTCTACGACGGCGATTCGTTCACCAACGTCACCCGCCAAGGCCCCTGGCCGGCGATCAGCACCAACACCCGCGACGACTAGATCCCGAAACACCGCATCAATCCACGCGAGTTCGTGGTGCGCGTGATCACGCAAATCCGATATCCTCATCCCATGCGAACCACCCTCGCCGCCCTCGTCGCCTGCGTGTGTTGCTATACCGCGACCGCCACCGAGCCACCCGCTTCACCCGAACCCACCGGGGCCGCCGCCGTGCAGGCAACCGACCTCGACGCGTTGCTCGCGGGCGACTCCCCGCTCGCGTCCGGGCAGACCATCGTCTTCTTCGGCGATTCCATCACCCAGGCCGGGGGCTACATCCGCATCCTCCGCGATCGCCTCGCCGCCGATCGCCCGGACCTGGACATCACCCTGGTCAACCGCGGGCACAGCGGCTACCGCGTGCCCAACATCCAGCCCCTCCTGCAGACCGAAGTCCTCGACATGCAACCCGCCCTCGTCGTGATCTACATCGGGATCAACGACGTCTGGCAGAAGGCACGCGGCGGCGGCACACCCCGCTCCGAGTTCGAGGACGGGCTCTACGACATGGTCGAACGATGCCACGACGCGGGCGTCCGCGTCGTCCTCGCCTCGCCCAGCATCATCGGCGAGTTCCCCCGGGGATCAAACCCCCTCGACCACCACCTCGACGACTACGCCGCCATCTCGCGCAGCGTCGCGACAGAGACCGGCGCGACCTTCTGCGACCTCCGCGCCGCGTTTTTCGACCACCTCTCCGAACACAAAACCGACCGCTCCGACCGCGGCGTCCTCACCACCGACGGCGTCCACATGACCCCCGCGGGCGACGCGCTGCTCATCGAAACCATGGCCGCCCCCATCCGCGACGCGCTCGCCAAGCCCGCGTCGCCCTTCGAGACCAGAACGGCCGACAACAACCTGCAGATGGTCTACATCGTCCACCACAACACGCCGGATGAAGACGACACCGGATTCGCCTACACCCCTGGCGCAGTCGAACAGCCGCTCCGCCCGGCATTGATCGTGCTCCCCGGCGGCGACGGCTCGGCCGAGTTCAAACACTGGGTCGGCAACATCGCCTCTAATGCCCCGCCCGATTGGCTCACCGTCCAGCTCGTCGCCCCCGTGTGGCGCGTCGGCCTGAACCGGATTGTCTGGCCGACCGCCGGGCTCCCCGACAAACTTGCCGAGTTCACCACCGACACATTCATCGACGCCGTCGCCCGTGAGATCCAGCAGCGCGACGGTGTGGACCCCGCACGCACCTACCTGCTCGGCTGGTCATCGGGGGGACCGCCGGTCTACTCCGCCGTCATGAGCCCAGACGCCCCCGTCGCCGGGGCGGTCGTCCTCATGAGCGTCTTCAAGCCGGAAGTCCTCCCCGACCCCGAAGGCGCCGCCGGTCGCCACGTCTTCATCCTGCACTCCAAGACCGATTTCATCCCCGAGCGCTTCGCGCAGCAGGCGCTCGACACCCTCGCCCCATTCGCGGCCGGCGTCCGCCTCGAGCACTACACCGGTGCGCACGGCTGGAACGCCGACCTCCTCGAACGCACCGCCCGCGCATTCCGCTGGCTCGACGCCGAAGCGACTACCGTGCCGTCCGATCCATCTCCGCCGTGATCGCCCACCGCTCGTGGTCCGCCCACACGCCCGCGATCTGCAGGTACTTCTCCGAGTATCCCTCCCTCACGAACCCGTTCCGCTCGAGCACCCGCCGCGACCCGACGTTCGAAGGCATGATGTTCGCGCACACCCGGTGCAATCCCATCACGCCGAACGCCCGGCGCAGCACCAGCCCGATCGCCTCGGTCATGTAGCCCCGACCGGAAAACTCTGTGCCGATCCAGTAGCCCAGGCGCCCGTTCTGGAATGGCCCACGCTCGATCGTGCCCAGCGTCACCCGCCCGACCAACGCCCCATCTCCGACCCGGCAGATCAGCCAGCGGCACTCGCCCCCGTCGCCGACTACCGAGATCTCGCGATCGAACGACCGGTCCCCGAACGGATCAACGCCCGGCGCCGGCTCGGGCTCCCAACGCTCAAACTCCGACCGGCTCGCCCGACGCAACGCAACAAACGCCGCCCGGTCCGACGCCCACGCCGGGCGCAAGAACACCCGCTGCCCGATCTCCACCGCGCCGGTTGTCACAGATTCATGCGTCACGCCCAAGCCTATCGCTGCAGCCAGCAGCGGGGCGTGAATGGCAGGGAGTGGGGGGCTACCCGCCGTAAAAGTCCGCGTACGGATCGGCTTCGTCGGAGTCTTCCACGCCCGAGCCGCCGAACGAGAGCAGCGCCGCCGCCGTCCCCGCGATCGCCGCGATCGCCACCACGCGGACCAGCAGCGACCGTTTCGCTCCGCCCGCATCCAACACGAACACCAGCGGCACGCCCGCGATCAGCAGCAACGCCGGCACGCGATCAGTTCCGGTCTGCACGCCTACGCCAAGCAACCCCGCGAGCAGCAGCCCGACGATCACGGTCACACCGCCGCGCGACAGCCGCACATCCTTCACAAACACCGACACGATCAGCGTCGACGACAACACCGCCAGCACGCCCGCCAGCGCCATCGAGCCACCCGAGAACCCGCCCAGATGGAACAGCGGCTGCACCGCTCCGACCGCCACGACCCACGCCAACGCCCCCGCCCAGCCGGGCGACGCCTCGGTCCCGTGGTCCGACGCATGGGCGATCAGCGACCCGAGGATCGCGCATATCGCGACGATCCCCCACAGATCCGCCGTCGAGATCGTGTTGGGCGCGTACCCCTCGCAAAGCATCCACGCCAGAGCGCCGAAGACCAAGGCCCGCCCGAGCGCCACCGCCCAGCGCGGCAGCCGGACCAGCCCCTCAACCATCCCGAACACACCCAGCAGCAACGCCGCGTGGGCCGCCCGCTTCGTGTTGTCGGTGGGCCACCACTCGAACGACCCCTTCACGACATAATCCGCCGCGAAGAACCCGCCCGCCAGCAGCACCGGCAGCAACCACCGCGGCCCGTCCCCAACCGACTCGCCATCGTCCCGGGGCAAGCCCGCCTTGCGCCGATGCAACCACCACAACACGCCCAGCAAAATCAACGACACCGCGCCGGGAACAATCCCGCCCTGAAGCGTCAATCTCTGGATCAAATCGGGCGGCACAGATCCCCCTCCGTTCGAACGCCGGATGTGGCGATCGCCTCAAATGCTGTCGATGCTCACTCGGCGATCGCTTCGACCGCGACGATCAACTCGACGACGTTGCCCAGCGCCCCGCCCTCGCCGCCGTCGGACGCGAGGTACTTGGTCATGCCGAACTCGGACCGGTTGATCTTGAACCGGGCCTCGAATCCGAGCCGGTCGGTGTCCATGAAGTTGGCCGCGGTGAACCCGTCGAGCCGCGCGGTGATCGCCCTGGTCTCGCCCTGCAGCGTCAGGTCGCCGGTCATCTCGTAGCCCATCCCCGACTTGGTGATCCCGGTCGACTTGAACTCGATCGTTCCGAACTGGCGCGAGTTGAAGAAGTCGGCCGCCTTGAGGTGCCCGTCGCGCGAGTTGTTGTTCGTGTCGATCGACGCGGTCCGCACCGTGAACGCCATGCGGCTGTCCGCCGGGCTGGCGGCATCGAAATGCACCTCGCCGGTCATGTCGTTGAAGCGCCCGTAGAAGTTCGCGACCCCGCCGTGCCGGATCTTGAACACCACCGATGTGTGCGTCGGGTCCGGCTCATACAAACGCTCGCCCGCGCGGGTCTCGAAGACCATCTCGCGGGCCTCCACGCTATCCTCGCCGCTCGACCAGGCCCCAAGCAATCCGAGCCCGCCCAGCGAGGCACCCCCGGCAACAACTGCGATCATCGTTCGGTTCATGCTGCGATTCATCTGTGGTTCTCCTGCTCGTTGAGCCAGTGTATGGTCAATCGTTCGACCGCCACGTCACCCCGGACGCACCGATTGAGCCGACGAAATGGTACATGTGAAAAGAGATAGACGCTAGGGCAAGAATATTCCCGCTCGAGCAGAATCCCGCCGGCTGTCAGAGTCGTTACCCGCTGATGACCAAGAACGGACCCGTCCAGATCAAACCGATGAACGAGAAACCTGCCACCAAGACAACCCACATTCTCCATCGTGGTGCATTGGATTCGAGCATGCTGGCATAGGCGACGAGCACAAACCCCCAGGACAATGCGAGGAATGCGTAGAGTTGGATCGCGTCGTGACCAATCCGCCAAGGGCGGCGCATGTGGTCGATCCAGAACAAAAACGCGGCGAATCCAATTGAGATCCGGACAACGGGTCCCCACAGAGCGTGGGCCCAGTAATCGAGATTCCAAGATTCAATGTGTTCGATGCTGACCCGGATCTGCTGACCGCATTCGGGTCAGACGCCCTCAACCGCGAGACCGGCCAGGTCGTATCCGCATCCCGAACAACTGAGCCGCTCACCGTCTTTCGTCCGCTCTATCACACGGGCGATCCGTCGGCGGGCCACCCTCGGTTCCTCACTCCCACTCGATCGTCGCGGGCGGCTTGCTGGACGTGTCGTACTCACACAGATCGCCGTACGCACCTTGCTTGTCCAACCGAGCATACCACCCAGACGCACGCCCTCGCCATGCGAAGGCTCACGCTTCTGCCGGATCACCCCGGATCACCCCGGATCACCCCGGATCACCCCTGCCTGGGGCAAGCCGCCCCGTTGTGCGGCAGCCCGGCTCCGCGACAGTAAAACAGGACAATTGCATCTCCATTGCTTGTAATAAGTTCGCATCCCGAATATAGTCAACATTGACAGCGGCGATGTTCCATCATGCATGACGCCTAATCAGGCAGATCGGAGAATCCCAATGGCACCATCGATGATGCAGTCGGCGACAGCTTTGGTAGCAGGGCTCGGCGCATGCTTCGCGGCGGCGGCAGCACCACTGCCCAGCTTCTTTGGCGAAGCAGCCATCCCGTCCAGTTGGCCGCCTCATTTTCCGTGCGCCGCCAGTGACGACGGCATGGTCGGGCTACGCATAACGCATGGGCTCAACGCGGGGGCCAAACCAGAACTCCACAGCGTCGATCTGGCGAGCGGCGGCTCACTCGGCGTGCTCGACTCGCTCGATCTAGATCTGTATACCAACGAGGTCCTTGGCATGCGCGTGTCTGGGGATCGCGCCTACCTTGTCCCCGGTCTGACTGTCGTAGACATCAGCGATCCCGGTAACCTGACAGTGCTCGGGAGCGAACCCGGCTTCGGCGACATCGGTGCTTCCGTCGGGTTCTCGTCACTCGCGGTCCAAGGCACCACGGTCTATGTGCTCCGTGGTGGCTTCAGTGTCGCGATCTATGACTGCGCGGATCCTGCAAACATCATCCATGTCGGGACGGTTCAAATCACAGGTCTGGGCGGCGTGCTCTCCATCGACACGATCGGTGACGACAAAATCATCATCGGACGCAGCTGGCAGGGCGCCACAATCCATGACACGAGCGTCCTCGGGTCGCTCCCGGTTATCGGGACGGTCGGCGGCTTCCAATCGAGCACGCTCGATGTCAACGACGACCTCGATGTGGCATATGTGCTGCGCGAGGACACATCACAGATCGTCCTGACCAGCGTCGACATCTCTGATCCGACGGCTCCGATGATGCTCGATCAGTACGACCTAGACGATGTCTCGCTGTTCGAGAACACGGGCCCGATCGCTGCGATCGGTGACGACATCCTGGCGATCTATGTCCATTTCGGCCGCATAGAACTCTTCGATGTGTCAGATCCGAGCGATCTGGTGCGCATGGACCCGATCCTCGAGAATGCCGAAAACCTCGCCCGGGTCGACGCAGAGTCGCTGCTGCTCGCGACGAGCAATGGGGTGGCGGTGTACAGCTTTGCCCCGTGCGCCGCGGATCTCACCGGGGACGGCCTGCTCAACTTTTTCGACATCAGCGCGTTCGTCAACGCATTTCTCGCGATGGACCCCGTCGCGGACTTCACGGGTGAAGGCGATTTCAACTTCTTCGATTTCTCGGCCTACCTCGCCGCATTCTCGGCAGGATGCCCCTGAGCGGTCGCATCACGCACAGATGTAGATTTTAACGAAGGCACACCATCCTCGGACTTGGTGTGCCTTTTATATCTTTGATGATAAGCGGTCTGTTGCACCGTGCCGCGAGACGACGTGGTTCCGCACGCGTTAGGCACCCGGTGAACTCGAACACGTGGCGAAAGCTAGGTGTGAGATACTTCGCCCCAATTACTCCCACTCGATCGTCGCCGGCGGCTTGCTGGAGATGTCGTACACCACCCGGTTCACGCCGCGCACCTCGTTGATGATGCGGCTGCTGATCCGACCCAGCACATCGAACGGGATCCGCGCCCAATCCGCAGTCATGAAGTCCTGCGTCTCCACCGCCCGGATCGCCACGACACTCTCATACGTCCGCCCGTCGCCCATCACGCCCACGCTCTGCACCGGCAGCAGCACCGCGAACACCTGGCTGGTCTTGCGATAGAGCCCCGCCGACACGATCTCCTCGAGCAAGATCTCGTCGCAGTCCCGAAGGACCGCCAGCTTCGGCTCGGCCACCTCGCCCAGCACCCGCACCGCCAAGCCCGGCCCCGGGAACGGGTGGCGCCACACCAGGTTGTCGGGCAAGCCCAGCACGCCGCCCAGGCGACGGACTTCGTCTTTAAACAGCTCACGCAAGGGCTCGATCAACTCGAATCCCAGGTCCTCGGGCAGCCCGCCCACGTTGTGGTGCAGCTTGATATTCGCCGAGTTGCCCGAGTGCCCGTGCCCGGACTCGATCACGTCGGGATACAGCGTGCCCTGAGCCAGGAACTTCGCGCCCTCGATGTCATCGGCCGCCTGCTTGAACACCTCGATGAACCGGTGCCCGATCCGCTTGCGCTTCTCCTGCGGGTCGCTGATCCCCGCGAGATCGCCCAAGAAATCCGCCCGCGAATCGACCACGCGCAGGTCGATCTTGAAGTGATCCTGGAACGTATGCTCGACCAGATCACGCTCTTTGTTGCGCAGCAGCCCGTTGTCTACGAACACACAGGTGAGCCGATCCCCGATCGCCCGGTGCAAGAGCGCCGCGACGACGGACGAGTCCACGCCGCCCGACAGCCCGCAGATCACGCGATCGTCGCCGACGCGCTCGCGGATCTCCTTCGCCTGCTCGTCCGCGTAGTCGGCCATCTTCCACAGCCCGTCGCACCCGCAGATCTCGTAGAGGAAGTTCCTGAACATGTCCACGCCGTGCGGCGTGTGCGTCACCTCGGGGTGGAACTGCACACCCCAGAAGGGCACGGACGGTTGGGTGGATCGAACCGCCGCGAACGGGCAGGTCTTGGTCCCCCCGATCGCCTCCATCCCGCCCGCTTTGAGATCACGGATCTGGTCACCGTGCGACATCCACACCTGCGTGTGCTCGGGCACCGCGTCGAAAATCGAACCGGGCTCGCTGATATCCAGCTGCGCCCGCCCGTACTCGCGGTGGTCGGCTTTGGACACCTCCGCGCCGAGCACCTTGCACGCCAGCTGCATGCCGTAGCAGATCCCAAGGACCGGCACGCCCAGCTTCAGCACGCCCGGGTCCATGGCGGGGGCCCCGTCGTCGTACACGCTCGCGGGCCCGCCCGAGAGCACGACGCCCTTGGGGTTCATCGCCCTCAGTTCCTGTGCCGGGATATCGGCGCGGACCAACAGGCTGAACACGCCCGCATCGCGGATCCGCCGACAGATCAGCTGCGCGGTCTGCCCGCCGAAGTCGAGGACAGGGACAATCTCATCGTGGGTGCCATGGGTCATCGCCGAGCCCTCAAACAACACAGCCGCGTCCATCCAGACGCGGCTATTCGGTCCGAGAACCCCGCTCGCTCGCCGCGGGCGGGGTCGATGTTAGCACCACCCACGCCCGCACAAGCCAACACGCAACACGAACCGCACACACCCGCCCCGCGTATCACTTAAGGAAGACACCCGATACTCAACACCGTGCCCGCCAACGGGATAGCATCCGATATGCCGGGCCGAGCCATCCACACCGCGACCGTCGGCGCCCTGGCGCTCCCCCTCGCGCTCATGACCCCGGGTTGCATGCCCACCGAGCGGGCCGGCTTCGACGCCTCCAGCCCCTCGCGCCGACTCGACGCCATCGTCCAAGCCTCCGGCCCAGACTCCGAGCCGGGCAGCCTGGCCCGCCTGATCGAACAACTCGATTCCCAGGACGCCGCCGCCCGCATGCTGGCGATCCGGGCCCTGGAGTCCCGGACCGGCGAAACCAAAGGATTTAACCATACAGACCCCGAATGGAAACGCCAGGCCGCGATCGACCGATGGATCGTTTCCCTTGAATCGGGGGATCTTGCGAGTGAAGTTGGCCGTACCGCTGGCGATAATCCAGAGTCCGCTCCGATGAACCCCTGACGTCGCACGCGTCGCGACCGCCCGAGACGTCCCGTCATCGGAGCCGAACCAAGCCCGCGTGGCCCACCCACACACATCCATGAACGACCAGACCAACCCCAAACCCCACCTCCGGCTCGAGCTGATCAGCGATCCGACGTACCTCTGCGGTGCCCGCGAGCTGGTCGCCTCGGTCTCACGTCGCCTGGGCTTTGAGGACATGGACTGCTCGAAGATCGCGCTGGCCGTCGATGAGGCCCTCTGCAACATAATCCGCCACGGCTACGACCGGGCGATGGACAAGCCCATCTGGATCTCGGTTTGGCCCATCCCGGGCGACGCCCACTCCGCTGGCGGCATCCGCATCCTGATCGAGGACGAGGCCAGCCAGGTCGATCCGCTAAAAATGAAGAGCCGCGACCTCGACGACGTCCGCCCGGGCGGGCTGGGCGTCCACATCATCCGTGAGGTCATGGACGAGGCGGTCTACGAGCAGCGGGCCCCCAAGGGCATGTGCCTGACCATGGTCAAGCACGCCCCCCGACCCGACGCCCCGCCCTCGCTCAAGCAGAGCTGCTCAAAGCAAGCACGTTCCTGTTCGCCGACGGTGCCCGATCGCACCGGCGGTCGCGTACGATAACCTCCCAGGAATCACCCGGGAGAGAGAAGACGCATGCCCGAATCTGACGCCATCGTCGAAGTCCACTCGCCCCGCACAGGCGTCATGGTCATCACGCCCCGATCCGACGTGGACCTCTCGCGCTCGCCCGAGCTGCGAAACGCCATCCGCGGTGCTCAGGACCGCAACCCCGAACGCCTGATCGTCGACCTCGTCGACGTCGGCTACATGGACTCGTCCGGGCTGGCCACGCTGGTCGAAGCCATGCGTACCGCCAAAAACACCGGGGCTCCCCTCATACTCGCCGGCATGCACACCAAGGTCCGCGCGATCTTCGAAATCGCCCGCCTCGATCAGTTCTTCACGATCGTCGATTCCGTGGACGACGCGCTCGCCGTCTGACCACGCCTCAGGCCCAACATCCCCCCGCAACGCCCTCGGCTGGACGCCGACCCCGATCTCGCCGACACTATCCACGGATGGATGCGACCAACGCCAACACGCCCGATCAGCCCCCGCGCCATTCCCTCTGGGCGCTGCTGCTCCTGCCCTTCGCCCTGCTCGGGCGGCGCACGATCCTGATCATCGAGCACGTCGGCTCCGTCACCCACCTGCTCTACGAAGCCGCCCGCTGGTTCTGCCGCTGCTCCTTCGGCAAGAACTACCGCCTCGGCAAGTCCGCGATCGTCAGCCAGATCATCCGCGTCGGCGTGCAGTCGATCTTCATCGTCTCCATCGTGTCCGGCTCGGTCGGGCTGATCCTCGCGCTCCAGCTCGCGCCCCCGCTCGATGAGTTCGGGCAGCGCGACAAAATCGCCAACATCATCTCGGTCGCCGTGCTCCGCGAGCTCGGCCCGCTCATCGGCGCGATCGTGCTGACCGGCTTCGCGGGCGCGTCTATCGCCGCCGAGATCGGCACCATGGTCGTCTCCGAAGAGGTCGAAGCACTCGAGGCGCACGCGCTCAACCCCGTGCGCTTCCTTGTGGTGCCCCGCGTGCTCGCATCGATCATCTCGATGACCTGCCTGGGCGTGATCTCCAGCTTCGTCGCGGTCGTCGCCGCGATGGCCGTGTCCGTCACGGTGCTCGATGTGCCCTACGAGACCTACATGAACAACATGCTCTTCCAGGCCAAGCAGGTGGACTTCTTCACCGGGGTCTTCAAGGGCGCCGTTTTCGGCACACTCATCGGCATCATCGCCTGCGCCAACGGGCTCAAGGTCTCGGGCGGAGCCGCGGGCGTCGGTCGCGCCACGACCTACACCGTCGTCGAATGCGTCGTCGCCATCGTCGTCGCCGACCTCATCTTCACCACGATGTTCTTCGCACTCAAACTGTTCTGATCGCACACCCGATCCGAGCGGTCCGATCCAGCCCGCACTGCCAAAGCCCGGGCCGTGTCCGTACCGATCGCCGCCCGTACGCATATCAGATGCCCGCCCCGATACCAGAACTCGCAAAGATCGAAAAAGACCGCGGCCCGGCAGAGCCGCTCTCAACCCTCGCCAGCCATCTCCCGCACGGGGCCTTCCTCCAGCGACGTCGCCACCTTAACCAACAGGCGCCGGAACTCCTCAGCTTCCTCGGGCTTGAGCGACCGCTCGAGAGACTCGGCGACGATGGCCGCGTGCGGATCGATCCGAGCCGCCTGAGCCCGACCCTGTGCGGTCAACTCCAGTTCAACCCTGGTGCGGTTCGAGTCGTCCACCCGTCGGATCAGCCAGCCCTTGTCCTCGAACTGGCGGATCATACGCGAGAGGTTCGACGCGTCGACCCCCATCATGTCCGCGATCTTGGAGGGGCTGTCGAGTCCGAAGTGCATGAACGCCAGGAACTCCGCCTGGCTCGAACTGACCCCGGTCGGCTCAAGCAAACGGTTCACGAACGATGTGATATCACGCGCCAGCATTTTGACCATGCAGGCAGTCGACCGATCGTGCTCGTTCTCTACCGGGTTGCCCATCGCTCGTCCGCTCCAATCTCTCGCCGATCCAACCTACACGGGACCGCCCCCACGATCAATCCGCCAAACGCCCCCGGTGTTCCCGATCGACCATCCTCAGAGCCGATACCCGACCGGATGCTCAGAAAGGGCGTAGATCTCGCGGAGCACCGTCAACGCCAACGCCCCGGCCACCGCCAGCCCGCCCATGATCGCCGCCGACCGCCACGCGCCCACGCCCGCCAGCCACCCAGCCCCGTAAATCGTCGGCCAGAACGCCCCGTATCGCGCCACCTTCTCGCCCAGCTTGGGCCCGCCCCCCAGCGACCGCGCCCGGCGCGCGATCTGCAAGCCCAGCACAGCCGCCGCCGCTCCAGGCCAGAGCACCGCGGTCCAGGGCACCCAGTCGGGCCAGATCGCGCCGCCCAACCGATCCCACGCCAGCCACCCCAGCCCGATCGAGCACAGCACCCACCCGGTCACCGCGAAGCCCCCCGCGCGCCGCGAGATGATCGGGCTCTTGCGCCCCAGCCAGTGCGACAGGCCCGCCACGATCAACGCGTGGGTCATCACCCACCACGCCGGCACCAGGAACGTGACGGACAGGTTCGGCACGATCGCGTGACCGGCATAGATCACGCTCAGCAGCACCATCCCGATCGCCGGGATGAACTTGCCCAACGCGTTGAACACCAGGATCGCCGCCGACAGCCCGAGCGTCGCCAGGACCGCCCCGGTCCCGAACACCGTCGCGCCCAGCACCGATAGCAACAGCGAGACCGCCACCACCGAAACCCCGGCCTCGGGCGGCAGCGCACCGCCCGCGATCGGACGCGTCGGACGCAGCAGTCGGTCCCGGTGCGCGTCGAGCAGGTCGTTCAATCCGGCACCAAACCCGTACAGCCCGGCCCCCGCGAGCACGCCCCCGCCCAGCAGCAGCCACAAGGGCGCCCCGACAATCGCCTGGGGCACCGGCTCCGCGGACATCGCCCGCGTCCACAGGATCGTCAGCCACACGCCCCCCACCGCGCCGAACGCGGTCGAGACCCGGGCCAGGCGGATCACCGGGGCGATTTGGAGGATCAATCGACGCACGCCAGATCCTACCGCGCTCGGGCCAGCGAGCCGGGGCGAACCTACGATCCTCGTCCATGACCGCCGATCCGAACGAGCAGCCCGACGCCCGCCCACGGGCCCGACCCACGCACCCCGTCGCGATCGTCGTCTCGCGCTACAACGAGTCGATCACCGGGGCCATGCTCCGCGGCGCGATCGACGCATACGCCCAACGCGGTGGCGACCCCGCCACCCTCTCCATCGTCGAAGCCCCGGGCGCCTACGAACTCGTCGCCCTGGCCAACGCGGCGGTCGAGCGCCACAAGGCCGTCGTCTGCCTCGGATGCGTCATCAAAGGCGAGACCCCGCACGACGGGCACATCGCCAGGGCCATCGCGGTCCGGCTCGCCGATATCACCACCCGCACCGGCGTCCCCGTCGCGTTCGGCGTGCTCACCACGATCGACGCCGAGCAGGCCCACGCCCGTGCCGACGGTGCCAAGGGCAACAAGGGCGCCGAAGCCATGCACGCCGCCCTCGACGCCGCCGACGCGGTGGGGGCCCTCCGCCACGGGCCCATGCCCGTCCGCCACACCATCGAACTCACCCTGCCCGACAAGGCGGCCGGCGACGCCGCCCTCCGCGGAGCGACCAACTAACCATGGCCACCCCACGCGACATCCGACGCCTCGCCCTTCTCGCGCTCTACCAGTTCGACGCCCTCAAAGGCGAAGACACGCCGTCGATCCGAGAATCCATCCGCGCCTCGCTCGAGAATCTCGAAGCCCTCGAAGAAGAGGGCCTGACCTTCGCCGACCCCAAGCGCCAGTTCAGCGACGCCGAGAAGGACAAGGCCGTCGCGATCGCCGAGGGCGCCTGGAACGCCCGGGACGACGCCGACGCCGTCTTCGCCGAGCTGGCCCCCGAGTGGCCCGCATACCGCATGCCGGCCGTCGACCGCGCCGTGCTCCGCCTCTGCCACCACGAGATGCACACCGGCTCCCCGCCCAAAGCGGTCGTCAACGAGGGCGTCGAGCTCGCCAAGCAGTTCTCCACCAAAGATTCGCCGGGCTTCGTCAACGCCCTGCTCGACAAGGTGCTCAAACGCGTGCTCAGCGACACCCAGGCCGAGCAGCCCGCGCCCGAGCCCACCGAGTAACGGACCGAGTCACCGATCGAGCAACCGACCGCACGGACCCACCGATGGCCATCTTCAAATCCATCACCAGCCGACTCCGCAAAGGGCTCACCAAGACCCGCGACGCCCTCGCGTCGTCGCTCCGCTCGATCCTCGCCGGGCGCACGCTCGACGATGACCTGATCAATGAAGTCGAGAAGCGCCTCATCCAGTCCGACGTGGGCGTCGCCGCCACGCGCGACCTCATCGCCTCGATCAACGCCGACTACAAAGCCGGCAAACTCACCAAGGGCGAGGACGTCCTCGAACACCTCAAGGCCCAGCTCAAAGCCATGTGGCCCGAGTCCGACCGCACGCTGACGCTGTCAGAGACCGCCCCCAGCGTCATCCTCATGACCGGCATCAACGGCGTCGGCAAGACCACCTCCATCGCCAAGCTCTGCGCCCAACTCCGGCGCGAGAACAAAACCGTCCTCCTCGGCGCCTGCGACACCTTCCGCGCAGGCGCGGTCCGCCAACTGGAAATCTGGGCCGAGCGACTGGGCGTCGAGGTCGTCAAAGGGCAACAGGGCGGCGACCCCGCGTCCGTCGCCTTCGACGCTGCCTCTGCCGCCAAAGCACGCGGCGTGGACGTCCTCATCCTCGACACTGCGGGGCGACTCCACACCCAGGCGGGCCTGATGGACCAGCTCACCAAGATCCGGCGCGTCGTCGACAAGCAGATCCCCGGCGCGCCCCACGAGGTGCTCCTGGTCCTCGACGCCACCAGCGGCCAGAACGCCCTCCGCCAGGCCGAAGAGTTCGGCAAAGCCGCGGGCGTCACCGGGATCTTCCTAAGCAAACTCGACGGCACCGCCAAGGGTGGCATCGTCGTCGCCGTCCGACACACCACCGACATCCCCGTCAAGTTCGTCGGTCTTGGCGAAACCCCCGACGACGTCGAACCCTTCGACCCCGAAGGCTTCATCGACGCGATGTTCGCTGAGTAAACCAGTGTGGCGAGCCCGGCTGCTGAAAGACCTCGATATCCCACTCCGGGATAGCTACTGGTATGTCGCCGAAGCCGCAGCTCGGCGGCGACATTCGCGTTCGCTGCGCTCGCAGCCCAAGCGGATCGCCTTGGCCACGGGTCGATCAATCTGGTCCATCACATTCTGGATAGTCGTTGTCTTGTTCTGTTTCCGAGTTTTTGGAACTCCGCAGGGTGCGTTCGCATTGATCCCGATCTGGATCGGCTGTGGGTTGTTCAATACGATTTGGTCGAGTCGCAAGATGGACGAGCACATGTTCCAAGAGCTCCGTGAGGGCGGCCACAACGTCTGCCCCAAGTGCGGCTACATCCGCCAAGGGCTCGAAGACTCCGCCCCCTGCCCCGAGTGCTCAACCATCCTCGCCCACTGATGGAGGGAGCCGCCATGCACGATCAGGCCGATCTGAACACGTCGATTCCGAAGGCTGACTTGCTCTCGGCCGACAAGGCCGCGCGTTCACGCTGCGTGGACTACAAAAAACTGCGGCTGATCGATGTGGGGGTGCTTATCGTCCCCGCGATAATCGCGTGTCTGGTGTGGATCGCGGCGCACCGCGCACTGAACTCGCTCAACCTGCCATCACCCGGCGGACTCTTAGCCATCATCAACATAGCGTTCTACGCCTTGGCGATGTGGTGGGTGTATCGGCGTCGATACCGTCTCTATCTCTACGCCGCACTCCGCGACCAAGGCCACAACGTCTGCCCCAAGTGCGGCTATCTCCGCCAAGGCCTCGAAGACCCCGCCCCCTGCCCCGAGTGCGCTGCACCCATCGAAAGCCCGAGCGGATAGCATCCGCCGTATCACCCGGCTCGTTTCGCACGATCACAGAGGATCAATGCCATGCTGCTGATCTGGCGATTCTTCGTGCGACTCGTGCCGGCCGGTTTGCCGCTGAGCAAGCGCGAACGCAACGATATCGTCAGATGGACCGCCCGCGCATGGATGCGCCGTTCACGCACCGGCTGGACGCTGCAAGGCAGTTACGTGCTCATCATGCTTCCAGCAATGTTCGCGATGCCGTTCGTGTCCGCCAAAGTTCCAGGCACGATTCGATTCGGATTTTTTTTCCTAATCGTACTGCTCTGGTTCTCGGCCCTCATTGTGATCATGCGCAACTGGAGTTTCCCGCAGCACCTCTACGCCGAACTCCGCACCCAAGGCCACAACGTCTGCCCCAACTGCGGCTACCACCGCCAAGGCCTCGAAGACACCGCCCCCTGCCCCGAGTGCGCCACCGTGCCGCCATCGGGCGGCTAGCGCCGACCACCCCTGAAACCGTGTGACGCCGCCCCCACCGGACGCCCACCGGTTCGGGTGGGGGCCGCCGGATCGCCCGCTCGTATGCGGGCTGGGTTTTTGGAGAATTGGGGGGGCAACCCCCCTCGATGTGGTTTATTGTATGGAGGGCGTCGTGACCCGGCGCCCGATGCATCGAGAGAGAACCCAGACCGTATATCTCAGGAGGAGTTGCTATGAAGAGTCTGCTGCCAGTTCTGGCAATCGTCGCGACCGCCGGCACCGCGTTCGCCGGTACGACCACCGTGCTCGCCGAGTTCGAGATCCTCGATCACCCGCAGGGCAACGTCGGCCCCCCGACCTACGCGCTCCGCTTGGACAACGTGTTCGGCTTCACCTTCGGCACGTTCAGCACACAGACGTACAACGACACGACCATGACCGTCTCGCAGGACGACGACACCGGCAACATCTTCATCGATATGTCCGGCACACTGCACGGCGGCGAAGTCGTCGGCAACGCCTGGGCGACCGAGTTCGATCTCGCGTTCGACTTCAGGTACGAGATGGGTGTAACCACGACGTCCGACGGCTGGTCCGTCGACGCCTTCAACATCCAGAATACCGGCACCATCACCCGCATGGACACCAACGAGTCCGTCACCTGGTACACCCAGCCCGACCTGACCGGCGACAACGGCCCGGTCGGGAATGTCTTCACGCTCGCCGCCGACGGCTGGCGCATCGACAACGACGACACCACCTGGGTGGGCCGCGGCTGGCTGACGACCAACGACGACGGCACCGCCGCCTTCGATCCCGGTCAAGACTGGTTCTTCACCGCCAACGTTATCCCCTCGCCATCCGCGGTCACTCTACTGGGCCTGGGCGGCTTGCTCGCGGCTCGACGCCGCCGCTGAGTCCTCAGCGATATCGACTCGAATCTCGATCAACCAAAGAACCCGCACCAGCTTGGTGCGGGTTCTTGTGATTACGGTCAGGTGTCACGCACGCGACTCACCATCAGTTTCAGCCCACCGGCTTCCCCGCCGACTTGCGCACCACCAGCGACTCCTCAAGCACCACGTCCCTGTGCTCCAGCGCCGTCTCGCTCGCCAGCCGCTCGAGCAGCATCTCGCCCGCGATCCGACCGGCCTCCTCGGCCGGCAGCGACACCGTCGTCAAAGGCGGGCTCGCCATCTTGCTCGGCAGCTCGTCGTTGAACGAAACCACGCTCACGTCCGCCGGCACGCCCTTGCCCATCGCGTTGAGCGACTGGATCAGGTACGACGCCACCACGTCATCGAACGCGATCACCGCCGTCGCACCCGCGCCCACCACGCACTCCCGGCAGTACTGCATCATGTCCAACTCGAACTTGTCCACGCCGCTCGGCGCGGGCAGCCCCATCGATCCCAGCCCGTCGATCAACGCGTCCTGACGCTGACGCACCGCCGCGTGCCGGATGCCCCGGGGCGACGGACGTAGCTGGTCCAGGAAGCAATACGCGAACTTCTTGTGCCCAAGGCCCGCCAGGTGATCCAACGCCAGGCGTGTTCCCTGCGCCTCGTCGAACGTCACCGCGTCCCCGCCCTTGCCGGCGTGCCCGTTGATCGATACATACGGCAGCGCCTGGCGTTCCAACTCCACGACGTCGGCCGGGTCGCGTACCTGGAGGGCAATCGCGCCGTCCACGCGCCAGCTCGGCAGCTCGTGCCCGGAATAGTCCGAGTCCAGGAACGTCGTGCACACGTGTTTTCCCCCGCCGCGCAGCACCCGCACCGCCTCCGACAGCGCCGACCGGTTCACACCGTCCGACGCCCACCCGACCACCGCGACCAGATTCGTCTTCTTCGCGCTGATAGACCGCACCATCGGGTTGGGGCGGTAGTTGAGCTTCTTGGCCGCGTCGAGCACCCGGGCGCGCACCTCGGGGCGCACGCGGAAGTTCTCGGTGTAGCCGTTGATGACGCGCGACGCCGTCGATTCGGCTACCCCCGCCAGCTCGGCCACGCGGGCCAGCGTCACCCGCTCCGGGGGCTTGGGGGGCGACCCGACCGCGTCGCCGGGCGACGTTTCGTTGGACTCGATCATGCCGGAGACCGCCTGTGCTTCGGCTCATCGAGCCGCGGTTGGGCCCCATCGAGCCCGTGCGTTGGCCCGGACAGACGATCCGCCGAGCGACACACAATATCCCCGGAAAGTCTTTCTAAGCGTACCTCAGACACCGGAATACCGCGAAAAGGCCCTTGCGAAACCAACGAAACTCGTTTCTAGCCCGGCCCGACGCCCCGATCGGCTCCGGTTCTAACTCTCCGACTTTCGTTCTTTCGCTACGCGGGCCTCACCCGTCGCCGCGTGGCTCGAACTCCTCGTCGTACTCCTCGCGGAACCGCACCGCCCCGGGCTTCTTGTCCTTCCAGTGCTGCTGCCCCGTGATCTTCCGGGCCGCCGACACGCCGTCCCGCCGCGCGTGCCCCTCCGTGCTCTGGTCGGGCACCGCGATCCCGTCGCCCGGGGCGTGCTCTCCGCCGCGCTCGAGCACCAGCGTCTGCGTCGGGAACGCGAACTCGACCCCCAGCGACTCAGCCAACCGCATCAGATCCAGGATGAAGCGGTGACGCTCGCGCAGCTCGACCGCCCAGTCCGGGCACTCAAAGAACATGTACACCAGCACATCGACCGAGTGCGCCCCCAGCCCGTTCACCCACACGTGGTAGTAATCCTTGCGCGTGTACGGATGCTGGCAGATCAACTCACGCACGCCCGCGCAGTACGCCTCGAGATTGTCAGGTGAAGTGGCGTAGGTCAGGTTCAGCGTGGTCTTGTAACGCCTATAGCGCCGGCGCCCGTAGTTGTCGACCTGGGCGCGCACCAGCGACGCGTTCGGCATCGTCACCAGCGAGTTGTAGAACGTCCGGATCCGAGTCGAGCGGAACCCGAGGTCCTCGACCGTGCCCTCGACGTCATTGACCACGATCCAGTCGCCGATCTCGAACGGGCGGTCCAGGATCACCGACACCGAGCCGAAGAAGTTCTCGATCGTGTCCTTCGCGGCGAACGCCACCGCCAAGCCGCCGATCCCCAGCCCCGTCAGCAGCGGCATGATCTCGATCGAGAACGCGTTGGCGATGTAGATCAGCCCCATCGCCGCCAGGAACACCTTGGCCGACCGCTGCAGCAGCGGCACAAGCAGATCATCGAACTTGGTGTCCGATTTCGTTGCGTAGCGCGAGGCCCACGCCGCGATCAAGTCCGTCAGGTTGAATGCCGCCCAGATCGAGCTGAACGCCAGGATCACCCGCACCGCGACCACCAGGACCCTCGTCGCCGACGGCGCCACCAAGCCCTGGTCCAGCACGAAATGCCACAGCAGCGCCGCGATCAGCAGCCCGAACGGGCGCACCGCCCGCTTGAGGACCGACGCGTCGACCTCCTGCCCGCGTTTGCGTTCGTACCGGTGCCACCAGCCCGTCAGCAGGAACCGCACCACCAGGTCCAGCGCCATGCCGATCAGCACAAGCGCAAGTAAAAAGATCCACTCCCAATACTCGAGCGTCAGCAGCGTCTTGCCCGGGCCCTTGAGCGACGCGGGCATCAGGTCGCGGATCCGACCACCCAGCGTGAGCGCCACGTCAAACCCGCCGCGATTGGGCGCGAACTCGGCCAGCTCCCGCGCGAACCCCTGCGCCCCTTCGACCGTCTCGCGCGTGAACCGCCACCCGTCGCCCTCGTCGCTGAGCACCACCGTCCGGTCCGCCACCACCCGAGCGATCTCGGCGTGCCATTCCATCCGCTCGGGGCGCGGGAAGTACACAAACCGCACCCCGCCCGCGTCGCCCGCGCTGAACTGCCCGCTCTTGACCGGACCGACCCGGTTGAGCACGAACAGCAGGTCGCTGGCGTACGCCCGCTTGGCCGCGTTGGGCTCGCCCGGCGGGAACCGCATCGCCCGGAACGCCTCGTTCAGCGCCCCGGTCTGCCCCCTGCGGACACGCTCCATCGACTCAAGAAACGCGAACATCGCCGCCTCGGGCGTGCGGAAGCCCGGTACGATCTCGCCGTTCTCCTCCGCAGGAGCAGCCTCACCCGATCCGGGGGGAGCTCCCTGCGCCCACGCGCGCGTCGAGCCAGACGTGAACACGCCCAGCAGCACCAAGACCAACAACCAAGACAATCGCATCGTTCGGGCACCCATGCCCCATCCTAACACCGCGCCGCACGCCCCCATGCCCGCGGCCCATTCCATACCGCCAAACCCGCGCCGTTTAGACCGCCCCTTGACATATCGCAACATGTTGAGAACGATCCGGGCCTATGCCACACCAACACCCATCCAAAGCCGCCCCCACCCCCCACGCGGACGCCCGCATCGACCCCCTCTCGATCGAGATCGAGCCCAAGTGCGCGTTGATGCGTGCGGTCTACATCATGTGCCACATGATGATGCGCCACCTCGACCGCGTCGCCCAGCCCGAGGGGCTGACCGGCTCGCGCTGGATCCTGCTCGTCGTCGTGCGCGACGCCGGGCAGCCCATGACCATCACCAACCTGTCCGAGCACCTCTGCATCTCGCCCCAGAACGTCAGCCGCATGGTCGCATCGCTCCAAGCCGAGGGGCTCGTCGCCCGCGACACCACCGGCCCCGGGCGAACCGTCAAAGTCAGGCTGACCGACCTCGGGCGCGAACGCCTCGACGCGTGCGACAGCTGCGCCGACGCCTGCGCCGCCGCGATGACCGATGGTGTCTCCGACGCCGCGATCGACCGTGCCCGGCGCACACTCGAAGACATGATCCGCAACACCGTCGCGATGGAATCGCAGATCGCCTGCCCGGCGAACGCCTCCCAGGAGAAACCCCGATGAATCCCAGATCACGCGCGATCCTCGCGACCGTGCTGACCACGCTCGCAGTGGTCGCCCCGGCCCTCGCCCAGGGCCCGCCCCCGGCCAACGTCCGCCTCGACCGCGTCACCCAGGAAACGGTCGGGCAGCAGCGTGCCGCCACCGGGCAGGTGGTCAGCCTGCGACGCGCCGACGTCGCGACCCAGGAAGCCGGGCTCGTCGCGGCGCTCGATCTGCACCTCGGCGACGCGGTCGAGAAGGGGCAGGCCCTCGTCCGCCTCGACGATCTCCGCGCACGCCTCGAGGTCGACCGCCTCCGAGCCCGCGTCCGCGCCGACGAGGCGGTCGTCAACCAGCGCAAAGCTGAGCTCGCCCAGGCCGAACGCGACCTGTCCCGCTTCCAGCAACTCGCCGACATGGGCTCGGTGGGCGAGAGCGAACTCGACGACGCCAGCACCCTCGTCCAGAGCCGCCGGGCGATCCTCGCCGAAGCGGACGCCAACCTCGCGACCGACCGCGCCGAACTGGCCCTGGCCCAGCGCACGCTCGAGGACATGACCGTCAAGGCCCCGTTCGCCGGGCGCGTCGTCATCAAGCACACAGAACTCGGGCAGTGGGTCTCGGTCGGCGATCCGATCCTGACCATCGTCTCCCTGACCGACCTCGAAGCCCGGGCCGACATCCCCGAGCGCTCCGTCGGTGCCCTCGGCGCCCCGGGCTCGCCCATCGAGGTCGACGTCCCCGCGCTGGGCCAGCGTCTCACGGGCACGCTGATCGAGATCGTGCCCACCGCCGACTCGCTCAGCCGCCTGTTCCCCATCCGCGTCAAGATCAATGACCCGAAGGGTCGCCTGCGCCCGGGCATGTCGCTCTCCGCCCTCGTGCCCACCGGCGAGGTCGCGCCCTCGACCACGATCTCCGAGGACGCGATCCTCCGAAACGCGGCCGGCGAATACGTCTACTTCGATGCTGGCGGCTTCTCCCAGGTCGCGCCCATCGTCCGCCTCTTCACCGCCAACAGCCGCGTCATCATCCGCTCGCCCGTCCTCCGACCCGGCATGCTCGTCGTCACCGAGGGCAACGAACGCATGTACCCGGGCCAGCCCCTCAACGTGCTCAACGCCGATCTCTTCCCCGAGATCCTCGAACGACAGGCCGCCGCCCAATCACAAGGCGCCCCGCCCGCGGCCGACCCCGAAGGCGAGGGCTGATCGATGGACATCATCAAGCTGGCCATCTCCAAGCCGGTCTCCGTCGCCGTCGGCGTCATCCTGATCGTCATGTTCGGGCTCATCGGGCTCACGTCCATCCCCGTCCAGCTCACGCCCACGGTCGACAGCCCGGTGATCACCGTCTCCACGTTCTGGTCCGGACGCTCGCCCCAAGAGGTCGTCGACGAGATCACCAAGCCCCAGGAAGAAGAGCTCAAAAACGTCTCGAACCTGCGCAAAATGGTCTCGACCTCGACCGAAGGCCAGAGCGAGATCAGCCTCGAGTTCACGATCGGCTCCGACATCAGCCGGGCGCTGCAGGAAGTCTCCGACTCGCTCCGCCAGGTCGCCGACTATCCCGATGAGGTCGAGGAACCCGCGATCAAAGCCGCCGACGGCGCCAGCGAGAACGCCATCGCATGGATCATCATCGACCTGCCCGAAGACAAAATCCCCGACCACCCCGGCTTCGACATCACCACGCTCTACGACGCGCTCGACAAAGAATACAAGCCGTTCCTCGAACGCATCGACGGCGTGGCCGAGGTCAATATCTACGGCGGGCGTGAACGCGAGGTCCGCGTCCTCGTCGATTCGACCGCGCTCGCCCAACGCGGGCTCAACCACGTCGACGTCGTCAACGCGCTCCGGGGCGAGAACCGCAATGTCTCGGCCGGCACCATCGCCGAGGGCAAACGCGACTACCGCGTCAGGCTCGTCGGCGAATACACCGACACCGACCAGATCCTCGACACCATCGTCGCCTACCGCGACGGGTTCCCCGTCTTCGTCCGCGACATCGCGACCGCAGAAATCACCCACGACAAGATGCGCGGATTCGTCCGCACCTTCGGGCACCCCGCGATCGCCACCAACGTCATCCGCCAGTCCGGGGCCAACGTCGTCGACATCATGAAGGAAATCCGCGAGCGACTCGAGGTCGTCCGCACCGACGTCCTGCCCAACCTGGGCGGCACCATCAACGGCAGGCCAGTGGGGCCCGACCTCCGCATCCGCCAGGTCTACGACGAGACCACCTACATCGACTCGGCCGTCTCGCTGGTCACCACCAACATCTACATCGGCGCCTCCATCGCCGGCGTCGTCCTCATGATCTTCCTCCGCGCGGTCCGCCCCACGCTGATCGTCCTGCTCGCCCTGCCCATCTCGATCATCGGGACCTTCCTCGTCATGCTGGCGATGCAGCGCACCCTCAACGTCATCTCGCTCGCCGGGCTCGCCTTCGCGGTGGGCATGGTCGTCGACAACGCCATCGTCGTGCTCGAGAACATCTACCGACGCATGCAGATGGGCGACCCGCCCGCCAAGGCCGCGTGGATCGGCGGCAAGGAAGTCTGGGGCGCCGTCCTCGCTTCAACGCTGACCACCGCCGCGGTCTTCATCCCCATCCTGACCATCCAGGAAGAAGCCGGGCAGCTGTTCCGCGACATCGCCCTGGCCGTCGTCGCGGCCGTCATGCTCTCGCTCGTCGTCTCGATCACCGTCATCCCCGCCGCCTGCGCCAAGTTCCTCTCCGATAAGCCCCCGCGCACAAGGTTCGGTCGATCGTTCTACAACCTCTTCGGGCTCGTCCCGGTGCTCGCGGTCGTCAACAAGGCGATCGGCATGGCCGTCCGCTGGATGAACTCGGGCTGGCGCGGCTGGTCCGTCCGCCCCCTGGTCATCATCGTCATGACTGCCGCCAGCCTCATCGGCGCCATCAGCCTCATCCCCCCGCTCGACTACCTCCCCGCCGGCAACCGCAACCTCGTCTTCGGCGGGCTGCTCATCCCGCCCGGGCTCTCCATCGACGAGAAAACCCAGATCGCCAACACGATCGAAGATCAGGTCCGCCCCTACTTCAGAGCCGACATCACCGACCCGGATTCCGTCGCGTCCCTCGACCCCATCGAGCGCCCCAGCTACGACCCCACCGCGCCACCCACGCCGCCCTTCGACGCCGTGCCGATCGAGAACTTCTTCATCGGCGCGTTCGGCACCGGCATGTTCGTCGGCGCCACCTCGCAGGACGAACTCGTCGTCATCCCCATCGGGCGGTTGCTCACCAACTCGATGATGTCAATCCCCGACACCTACGGCGGGGCGTCCCAGACCTCCCTCTTCGGGGGCGGCATCGGGGGCGGCAACACCATCGATCTCGAGATCTCGGGCCCGCGCCTCGACCGCGTCAACGCCGCCGCCGATTACATGTTCGGGATCGCCGCCAGACAGTACGGCTACGGCGACGTCACCCCCGACCCCGGCAACTTCACCGTCAAAGAACAAGAACTCCAGATCCGCCTCAACGACCGCGGCCGCGAACTCGGCTTCACCACCGAGGCCCTCGGCGTCGCCATCCGCGCCCTCTTCGACGGCGCCTTCGTCGGCGACTACAAACTCAACGGCGAGACCATCGACCTCGTCATCATGCCCACCGGCGGCAGGCTCGACAGCAAAGAACAACTCCGCGACGTGCCCGTCGCATCGCCCGCCGGGCCGATCGTCCCCGTCGATTCCATCGTCGACTTCGTGCCCAGCCTCGCGCCCCAGACCATCAAACGCATCGAAGAACTCGAGTCGGTCTCCATCCAGATCCGCCCGCCCGAGGGCCTCGCGATCGAAGAGGTCATGGGCTGGCTCAACGAGAACGTGATCGACAGCGCCCGCGACGCCGGGCTGATCGACCGTTCGATGCGCGTCCGCCTCGAAGGCACCGCCGCCAAACTCGACGACGTGCAGGCCGCCCTCTTCGGTGCCAAACCCGAATCGTCCGACACACGCCTCGCCAGATTCGCGTCGATGCTCTCCATCGGGCTTGTGCTAGCCGGGCTCATCGGCGGCGTCGTCGTCCTAATCCGCAGCAAAGCCAATCCCGCACGGGGTCTCTACGGCTTCTCGGGCATGGTCCTCATCGCGCTCCTCATCGCCGGCTGCTTCTTGCTGCTCGGCAACAACCCCCAGTTCCTCATGGCCCGCCTCGTCTGGGCATTGCTCGTCACCTACCTGCTCATGTGCGCCCTCTTCGAGAGTTTCCTGCTCCCGCTGGTCATCATGTTCTCCGTGCCGCTCGCGGTGGTGGGGGGCTTCGCCGGGCTCAAGATCGCCCACGACGTTTCCCTCGCCGACCCGACCAAAGCGCCCCAGCAGCTCGACGTCCTCACCATGCTCGGCTTCGTCATCCTCATCGGCGTCGTCGTCAACAACGCCATCCTCCTCGTCCACCAGGCCCTCAACTTCATGCGAGGCACCGACGAATCGGGCGAAGCCAACGCCCAGGCCATGACCGCCAGCGACGCGATCGCCGAATCCGTCCGCACCCGCATCCGCCCGATCTTCATGTCCGTCCTCACCTCCGTGGGCGGCATGCTCCCCCTCGTCCTCTTCCCCGGCGCCGGCTCGGAGATGTACCGCGGGCTCGGCTCCGTCGTCGTGGGCGGGTTGCTCGTCTCCACCGTCTTCACCCTCATCCTGGTGCCCCTGCTCTTCGGGCTCGTCCACGACATGCAGTCCGCAGCCACCAAAGCACTCAGCTCCAGCGATCAAACCGGCAACCAGCCCGGCACCAAGTCCACGCCTTCAATACAGCCCGCGACCTGATCTAGACCTCATCAAGACCTGATCCCAACCAGCCTCCAACGACGGAGCCCCCCATGCACGCACGGACCGCGCTGACCTGCCTCCTCGCCCTCGCAACCGCCGGGCTCACCGCCTGCCAAGCCCCCAAGCGGGCCGAGACCCCCGAACCGATCAACCCGCGCCAGGTCCCCGTCTTCGTCGGCGACGCTACCGGCGTCATCCCCTGGGACGCCTTCGTCGAGACCTGCGCCAGCGCCACCGTCGTCCTCATCGGCGAGACCCACGGCCACCCCCTCGGGCTCGACCTCGCCGCCGACCTCTTCGATGACATCCTCGCCAGCAACCCCAGGGCCGTGCTCTCGATGGAGTTCTACGAGCGCGACGACCAACCCCACCTCGACGACTACCTCGCCGGCATCACCACCGCCGAGCAGTTCGACAAAGCAACCTTCCGCACTGACGGCAACAACCCCAGCGGGCACCGGCGCATGCTCGAAGCCGCCCGCACCGCCGGTCGCCCGGTCGTCGGATCCAACTCGCCGCGCCGCTACACCCGCCTGGCCCGCACCGACGGCTACGACCGCCTGCGTGCCCTGACCAGCGAACAACGCCGCCTTTTCGAGATCCCCGAGTCCATCCCGGACACCGCCTACGCCGACCGCTTCCGGGCCATCATGGGCGAGATGGGGCGTGGCGCCGACGACGCCGGGCACGCCATGCCCGGCATGGCGGTCGAAGACTTCCTCCGCGCCCAACTGCTCTGGGACCAGACCATGGCCGACTCGGTCGCCGACGCCATCGACCTGGGCGCCCCCGTCGTCCACGTGGTCGGCCAGTTCCACTCCGACTTCGGCACCGAGCCGGGCAAATCCGCCCTGACCGACGCCATCGCCGAACGCCTCCTGCCCCACCAGAACGTCATCATCGTCTCGGTCCAGGACGCCGTCGCGGGCACGCTCAAAGTCGAAGACGTCGGGCGGGCCCACTTCATCACCTACGTCGGCACGCCCGAACCGGTCGAGGCCGATCCGAAGTAGCCCGGCACGCCAGCCATCAAGCAGCCCGGAGCGCAAGCGACGGGATCTTCGCCCTACCGCCCCGTCGACCCGAACCCGCCCGAGCCGCGCTCCGTGTCGTCAAGCGACGCGACCTCGACCATCTCGGCGTGCGTCACCGGCGCGATCACCAGCTGCGCGATCCGGTCCCCGTGGCGCACCGTGTGGGCGTCCCGCCCCAGGTTGATCAGCGCCACGAACATCTCGCCCCGGTAGTCGCTATCGACCGTCCCCGGCGCGTTGGGCACCGTCACCCCGTGCTTGGTCGACAGCCCCGAACGCGGGCGGACCTGGCCCTCGAACCCAGACGGGATCGCCACCGCGAAGCCCAGCGGCACCTTGGCGATCGCGCCCGGATCGATCGTGATCGATTCCCCGTGCTCATGGCGCGGCAGGCACGCGGCCAGATCCATCCCCGCCGCCCCGCCGGTCTTGTACTCGGGGACGCCCGCGTTGGGGTCCAGGCGCAAGACCCGCACCGTGGTGTGGGCCCCCAGGCAGGTCGTTCCGGTCGGTTTGGCTTCGATCGTGCTCTCTTTCATCCTCAAGCCTATCCCCAAGCCCGCCCCCCGTACCATCACCCGTGCGAGTCCTCGCCATCGATCTCGGAGACGCCCGGACCGGCCTGGCCGTCGGCGACCGCCTCACCGCCATCGCCGCCCCCGCGGGCCTGATCGAGCAGCCCATCGCCCACGACGGGGGCAACGCCCTGATCCGCGAGATCGCCCGTCAGGCCCACGCCGTCCTGGGCGGTGATCTCCCAAGGAGCGAGATCATCATGGGCATCCCCCTGAACATGGACGACACCGAAGGCCCCCGCGCCAAATCCGCCCGGGCCTTCGCCCAGCGCCTGGCCAACGAACTCGCCTGCCCGATCACGCTGGTCGACGAGCGCCGCAGCTCGCTCGCCGCCGACGCCCGCATGGCCCGGTCCGGGCTGACCCACAAGCAGAAGAAACGCCGGCGTGACGCCATCGCCGCCGCCCAGATCCTCCAGTCATTCCTCGAAGACGAAACCGCCGCCATCGCACGCGTCGAACCGATAGAGACCCCAAGCCCCCCCGACTGAACCGCCTGACTGAACCGCACCCAGCCCCCGCCGGTACAAGCTCCCAGCCGAGCCCGATCCAACCCAGGAAGCACGATGCCCATCAACCTCATCCTCTCCGCCCTGCTCGCAACCGGGATGACCGCCGGGCTGAACACCGCCGCCCTCGACCCGTCCGACCCATCCGATCCAGCGAACGACGCGCCGACCACCGAGCCGCTCGTGGTCGAGGCGTCCCCGCCCCCTCCGCAAACAGACCCGCAAGCCGACGCACCTGTGGCCGCCTTCACCACCGCCCGCGCACTACTGGTCGCCCTGGCCGAACGCGATGCCGAGATCGACGTCCTGACCGGCAACGTCCGCCTCACCGCCATCCAGGTACTCCAGGGCGACAGGCAGCGCCGCCTCGGTCGCCTCGCCCTCCGCACGGTCCGCACCGAAGCGGGCCAGGACCGGCGCCTCTACGCAGTCAGCTTCAGCCAGCTCCAGATCGACGCGCGCGTGCAGGACATCCAAGAGGAGTACATCTTCGACGGGCGCTGGTTCGTCGAGCGCCACCCCGAAGAACTCCAGTTCATCAAGCGCGAGGTCGTCCCGGTGGGCCAGACCCTCGACCCGATGGACCTGATGCGCGACGCCCCGTTCTGGGTCTCGGTGGGCGACGACGCCGACCTGATCCTGGCCGACTACGACGCCGTGCTCTTCGACGCCGAAGCCGGCATCGCGGGCGACCCCGAACTCGAGGGCCTGCTCCGCTTCGTGCCCGGCACCGTCCAACTCAAGCTCGTCCCCAAACCCGGCTCGCCCGGCGAAGACGACTGGGAGTCGGTCCGCATGTGGTTCGAGAAAGACACCCTCCTGCCACGCCTCTACGTCAAGACCGAATGGACCGGCGACCGCCAGATCGCCGAGCTCTTCGAGGTCGAGACCAACACCGAGGTGCCCGCAGCGGTCTTCGACACGACGACCCCTGACCCCGGCTCGGGCTGGCAGGTCCAGGTCAGCCCCTGGCGCGGGAAGGCCGAAGGCTGATGAAACCACGCATCCTGCTCCTCATCGCCACCTCAGGGCTCGCACTCGCCCAGCCCGACGAGCCCATCTCCGACGCCCCCGCGCCCGAGCCCCGCGAGCTCGCACCCCAAGACCGCCCCGACGCCGAACGCCTCGAGACCCCGCCCGCAAACGTCTCCGGCGCGGTCCTCGCCCGTCTCAATGCCGAGTTCCTCACAGACGATGAACAAGCCGACCTCCGCGTCCAGCACGGCCAGTGGACAGACGAAGACCTCGCCGACCCCGTCCGCCTCGCCAATTCCCTGGCCATCGCGCACGCTTGGGCCCATCCCGCCCTGACCGAAGAAAACGCCGCGAGCGCCGAACAGGCGAAGCTGAGCCGGGCAGAAGCCGCACTCAACCGCGGCGAAGCCGAGAACGCGATCGATTTCACCGCAGAGAGCGGCTTGGTCCGCGCGCACCAGATCCGCGGTCGCGCCCACGAACTCCTCGGCGACACCGAGTCCGCCATCGCCGCCTACGAACGCGCCTCGTCGTTCGACGCCGAAACCCCCGATGAACCCGAAGCCGTCCGCGCCGCCCTCGCACTCTTCCGCCTCAGAGCCCCCGACAACGCCGAGCAGGCCAACCGCGCCCTGCTCGAACGCATCACCCGCGCCCGCGACGCCGACCGCCTCAACTACAACGCCCGCCTGGTCGAAGCCGAGCTGCTCTACGCCCGCCACAACCTCGCCGACGCCCAGGCCGCCGCCCGCGAGGCCCTCCGCCTCAACCCCCGCGCCGCCGGCGCGTGGCGCCTCATCGGCGACATCGCCGTGGACTCGTTCGACTTCGACACCGCCGAGTCCATCGCCGACCAACTCGACCAGCTCGCATCGACCGCCCGCGAAGCGTCCGTCCTTGCGAAGGCCGTATCCGCCGACGCCGCCGCCCTCCGCGCCCGGGCCGCCCTGCGCCGGCGCGACCCCGACGGCGCCGAAACCGCCCTCAACCCCGCGCTGGGCGCCTACCCCGATCGCCACGAGCTCCGCGCCCTCGACGCCGCCGCCTCGGCCGCCTCCTACCGCGTCACCAGTACCGAACGCCTCCTCGCCGAGTTCGACGAACGCTCCCCGGGCCTGCCCGACGCGCTCGTCTGGGTCGGGCGCACCCTGGCCGAAGCCCGCCAGTACGACCTCGCCGATGGCTACCTCCTCCGCGCCATCGAACGCGCCCCCAACTGGTCAATGCCCCGCCTCGAGCGCGGGCTCATGCTCGTCCAGGCCGGGCGCGACCGTGACGCCCGGTCCGAACTCGAACAAGCCCTCGCACTCGACCCCTTCGACATCCGCGCCCAGAACTCGCTCAAACTCGTCACCGAGCTGGCGACCTACGAGACCATCGAGACCGAGCACTTCGTCGTCCGCTACCTCGATGGCATCGACGCCGCCCTCGCGCCCGAAATGGCCGTCGCGCTCGAAGCCATGCACGACCGCGTCTGCTCCGACCTCCCGGGCGGCGTGGATTTCGAGCCCGCAACCAGGACCATCATCGAGCTGATGCCCAACCACGAGTGGTTCGCCGTTCGCATCGGCGGCATGCCTTCGATCCACACCATGGCCGCCTCCACCGGGCCCGTCATCGCCATCGAATCGCCCCAGGAAGGCCCCAAGTTCACCGTGGGCCCCTTCGACTGGAAACGCGTCCTCCAGCACGAATACACCCACACCGTCAACCTCGCCCGCACTCGCAACCGCGTCATCCACTGGATGACCGAAGCCAACGCCGTCTTCAACGAGGACGCACCCCGCGACATGCGCACCTGGACCCTGCTCGCCAACGCCTACCAGAACGACGGGCTCTTCGACCTCCAGGAGATCAACACCGCCTTCGTCCGACCCGAGAAACCCTCCGACCGCGCCCTCGCGTACAACCAAGGCGCCTGGATGTTCGCCTACATCGTCGAGCGGTGGGGGCCCGAGATGCCCCGCACCATCATGGACCTTTCCGCGGCCGGCCGCTCCGCCACCGAAGCCTTCGAGCAAGCCCTCGGCGATACCCCCGAGTCCTTCCTCGCATCGTTCAAACCCTGGGCCAGGTCCCAACTCACCGAGCAGGGCCTGCTCCTGCCCGAAGGCACCCCGTCGGTGCCCGATCTCCTCGCCGAAGCTCTGCAAGCACTCGGCGCAGACCAAGACCCAGATCAGATTCAAGACCCCGGCGCCCTCCCCCCCGAGGGCCTCATCGACGAACTGCTCGAGCGTTTCCCCGACCACGCGCCGCTGCTCGAATACAAGATCGCCTTCGCCCTGGTCAACGCAGAGGTGCGCCTCACCGACGAACAGCTCGGGCTGCTCGTCCGCATGACCGAGCTCCGCCCGCCCGACGACGCCCCGCACCGGCGCCTCGCCCGCCACTACCTCGCGGGTGACGACTTCGACGAGCGCCTCCGGGCGATCCCGCACCTCGAGTTCCTCGACGCTCGCGAGATCAACTCGCCCGCCTACGCCGCCGAGCTGGCCGAGCTCTACGCCAAGTCCGACCGCCCCCAACGCGCCCAGGCCAAAGCCGAGCGTGCGTCGTCCATCGCGCCCTTCTCGGCCACCCTCCGCGAACAGGCCGCCCGCTACGCCCTGCTCGCCGGAGACCTCGACGCCGCCGAACGCCACCTCGTCGCCCTGATCATCATCGAGCCGGACCGCCCCATCCACCAGCGCCGCCTCGACGCCCTGATCCGCGGGCAGGCCGGCTGAACGCGCTAAAGACCACCCCAAAGACAGACTCGCAAAAAAACAGGCCCGCCGAAGCGGGCCCGTTTGGGTTCGATCGTCCTATCAGTCGGTCTTACTCGTCCGAGCGGTAGTAGTTCCCGCCGTCGTCCCCGCCCGTCACACCGCGGAAGCTCCGCGGCTTAACCGGCGCCCACTCGCGATCGCGGTCACGCAGCGGCACGCCGTTCTCGTCGGTGATCTCGTCGTCCGGATAGCCCGGCACGTCCTCACGCAACGACACCCGCAACAGACGCGACTGCGCGCCCGGCACCGCCATCGCGTTCGTCAAGCGATGCAGGCTCTTCTTCTCGTCGAAGATCTCCCACCGCATGATGTCGGGCATCCGGGCAGAGCCCGAGGTCTCTTTGTCGGCGTAGAACCGGACCGAGACCTTCGAACCGATCGGCACGTCCACCGTCCACAGGGGCGTGTCGTCCCGACGGTCATAGAGCGTCACCGTCAGGGGCTCCCAGGGGGTCGAGACGTAGGTGAACTCGTCGTTGGATCGCTGACCGCCGCCCGGCGTCAGGCAGCCGCCCAACGCCAGCACGCCGCCGATCGCCAGCACGCTGGCAACCATCCGACCCATCCGACCACGCATCCCGATCCCTGGCTTCATCCCGATCTCCGTTCAGTAAGAACCTGGGCATCCTAGTCGGTTCCGCCCCGCCCGGTTCGCAACACCCTCCATAACGGGTGCCGCCGGGCCGCTTCTACGTCCCCGGTTATCGGTAAGATCGCCCGATGACTGCACCTTCCACGCCCAATCCCCCCTCTCGACCCGCCATCCGCGTCGGGCACGGCTACGACCTCCACCGACTCGAACCCGCCGCCCACGCCGATCCCAAGGGCCCGGGGCGCCCCTTCGTCCTCGCCGGCATCCAGATCGACCACGACCGCGGCCCCGTCGCCCATTCCGACGGCGACGCCCTCCTCCACGCCGTCACCGACGCACTCCTCGGCGCCATCGCCGCCCCCGACATCGGCCAACTCTTCCCCGACACCGACCCCAGCTGCGACGCGCAAGACTCGCGTGTCTTCCTGGCCGAAGCCCTCCGCCGCGTCCACGCCATGGGCTACCGCCCGACCAGCCTCGACACCACGGTCGTCTGCGAACGCCCCAAGCTCGCCCCCCACAAAGACCGCATCCGAGCCGCCCTGGCCGACCTGCTCGCCATGCCTCTCGACTGCGTTAACATGAAGGGCAAGACCCACGAGAAGGTCGACGCGGTGGGCGAGGGACGCGCTATCGAGGTCCACGCCGTGGTCCTGCTCGAACAAGTCGGCTAACCGTCCCTCACTCCGCCGGCAGCCCGAGTACCACCACTGCCATGCACACTGCTGCCAGCAGCGCGAACCACCCCGCCCGCGCGTGCCGCCCGCGGTCGTCCGTGCGCCGCCACGCGACCATCGCCGCCGTGGCGCACTGCATCGCGTAGTACAACGCGAACGCCCGCGACGCGTACGAGATGATCTCGTTCACATCCGTCACCCACGTCAGCACCAGCGTGACCGCCAGCGCGATGCCGTACGCCGCGCGTGCGCCGATGCGCCGGTTGCTGATGTCCTCGATCAGCCCGCCCGCCCCCGCGTCGTCGGCGACCGCCGCGCTGAACTGGCTCGCCACCGCCGCCACCGCGACCATCGCCGGCAGCACCGCCGCCACGGGCCCGATCATTTTGATGATCGCCGTCACGTCCGCCGACGAGTCCGGCGTGAACAGCACGGTCGCCAGCCCGATGAACGCCAGGTAGACCACCCCCGAAACCAACTGCGCGAGCAGCATCGTCTTGACCCGCAGGTCGGCGGAGTGCTCGTCCCCCAGATACCGGGACGTCTCGAACCCCTGCACCACGATCAACAGCCCCAGCAGCACCCGCGCGTCGTGCCAATCGACCCCGCTATCCACCTCGGGCAGCGACCATTCCCCGCCGAAGACAAGCCCCGCGTTAAAGATCACCAGCCCGACCAGCAACGCCACGATCACGCCCAGGTTCAGCGCCACCGTGTACCTCTCGACCATCTCAAGGCGTTTGAGCCCTTTTAACATCCCCACGCACCCGATCAGCAGCAGCAGGGCGGTCGTGATGATGTTGGGCGTCGAATGCCCAGTCAGGCCCAGGGGCCCTACCACAAACGCCGCCAGCAGCTGCAGGTAATACGTGATCGAGATGAAGTACGCGCTCGCCAGCACCAGCCGAGACAGGAACGCCAGCGACTGCGCCGGGCCGCGTCGGTGCTCGATCGGCTCAAACCGCCGGATGTTGTAACGCACCGCACCGCCCACCAGGAACGCGATCACCAGCAGCCCGCCCATGCACGCGATCGCCCAAACCCCCACGGCGTGGGCCAGCAACGGCGCACTGATCAGAAACCCGCTCCCCATGATCGACGCCAAGGGTGTCGACGTAGCACGCCAACCCTCCGACCGCGCCGTCCACTTCGAAAACGCCAGCACGGCCATCGCCCCGACCGCGATGGCGATCAGAACCACGCTCAGCATCGGACCACCAGCGTTGGATCCAGAGCAGTCACCCGATCCGCTTGCGATACATCCGCCCCATCGCCCAGTCCGTCATCCCCGGGCACATCACCGCCGCGCCCAGCCCCAGACGAGCCGGCAGCGACGTCCACACCTCGCCGCCCTTCCCCTTGCGAAGACGCTTCACGATCGCGTTCGCCACTGTGTCAGCCGAGTGCGTGAGCCCGCCCGGGCTCCGCTTCGTGAACACCCGCGGCCCCTTGCCCCGGCGCTCGGCCGCCTCGGAAAACTCCGTGTTCGTCACCACCGGGTGCACCGACGACACCGCGATCCCCTCGCCCGCCAGCTCGATCCGCATCGCACGCGCGAAGTAATCCTGTGCCGCCTTCGTCGCCGAATACGCCGCGAACCGCGGGATCCCGATCTTCGACAGCCCGCTGCTGACAAACATCAGATGCCCCCGGCTCCCCGCCCCGCCCGCACCCTGCCCACGCATGATCTCGACCGCCGGTCGCAGCACCCGCAGCGAGCCATAAAAGTTCGTCTCGAACATCGCACGGATATCCGCATCCGCCATGTCCAGAGTCGGCACCTCGACGCCGTACCCCGCGTTGGCCAGCACCGCGTCCACCGTCCCGAACGCGTCGTGGGTCTCCGCGATCAGGCGCGCACAATCCGCGTCCTCGTCCACCGAACCGACCACCACAATCGCCCGACCGCCCGCCGACTCGACCCGCTCGCGCACCAGATGGAGCTTGTCCTCGCGCCGGGCGAACAACGCCACCCGCATGCCCGCCTTCGCGCACGCGACCGCCGTGGCCGCCCCGATCCCCGAGGACGCCCCGGTGATCGCGACCGATTTCCCCGCCAGATCGACGCCCATCAGTTCTCGATCGCTTCCTTGACGTTGTCGCTGGCTTCCTGCAGGTCCTCGCCCACGCCCGACACCGTGTTGCACGCCGATAGCGCCAACGCCGCCCCGGCCACCGCCGCCAGACCGACCACCCGCCACGCGACCTTCGCCACACGCTTCATTCCAAACTCATTCATCGTGATCTCCTTGAGATTGCGAACCCATCCTACTGCCAACCGAACGCCCGAGCAGCCACCCCTGTTCCGGGCATCTGCGAACAACCGACCACGCGCCGTACACGCCCGCCCCCGCCAGCACCGCGACGCCCAGGCGCCCCGCGCCCTCGCCCCATCCGCCGACCTCGGGCCACACCCACAGCACGCCATACGCTGACAGCCCACACAGCACCCCGCCCACCAGGTGCCCGATCCCCGCCGACCGGACCGACCCGTCCCGCGGGCCCGCGCCCAACAGCATTTTCCCCGCCGCATGGCGCAGCCACAACAGCTGCCCCGTCGCGCACGCCGCCGTCGACCACGCCAGCCCCGCTTCCTTCAACCACCAGATCAGCACCACGTTCAGCGTCACGTTCGCCCCGACCATCGCCACCGCGATCCGCATCGGCGTCATCGTGTCGCCCGTCGCGTAGAACGCCCGCGTGTATAACTGGTTCAACGAATACGCCCACACCGCCGCCGAATACCCCAGCAACACCAGACCCGCCCGTCGCACGCCGTCCTCGCTGAACCCGTCGCCCATCCCCGAATACAGCACCGCCACCAGCGGCTCGCGCACCGCCAGCAGCCCGAACGTCGCCGGTAACCCGATGAACAGACTCAGACGCACCCCACGCCCCAGCGTCGATGCGAACCGCGCCGGGTCCTTCGCGTCCCGCGACAAGACCGGGAACGCCGCCGTCGCCACCGCGATCCCGAACACCCCCAGCGGGAACTGGTACAGCCGCTGCGAATAAAACAGAATCGCGTTCGCCCGCTCATCGAGCGGATAGTCGAACCCCGCGATCGTCGGCCCAACCCAGTTGGGCCACATCGCGATCAGCGTGTCCACGAAGCTGTTGACCTGCAGCGTCCCCAGCCCGATCAGCACCGGCACCATCCGCCAGAGCATCGCCCGGGCCCGATCCCCCACATCGCCGACCGCCCGGGTCCAACGCACCATGCCGCGGAGCGACCACAGCGACCACAGCACCTGCAAAAACCCCGACAGCACCGCCGCCGCCGCGATCGGGTACGCCCAGGTCTGCGCTTCAGTCTCGAGAAAGAAGTACGGCACGCTCGCCGCGATCACGCACACATTCAACAAGATCGGCGCCGCCGCCCAGGGCCCGAACCGCCCGCGGGCCTGCAGCATCCCGCCCATGATCGCCGCCACACAGATCGCCGGCATGAACGGCAGGCACACCATGATCAACTTCAGGCTCAGCGCCCGCTCTTCGCCGCCAGGCGCGATCAGCAGCACCGCCAGCAACCCCAACTCGACCGCCACCGTGATCCCGCCCGTGATCAGCGCCAGCATCCCGATCACCAGCGACGCCAGCTTGTCCGCCCTGTCCGGGTCCTCGTCGGCCAGCGTGGTGTACTCGGGGATGAACGCCGCCGACAACGCCCCCTCGCCGAACAACCGCCTGAACATATTGGGAATCGCGAACGCCGCCGCGAACGCCGAGCCGACGGCCGTGTCCCCGAACACCCGCACCGTCACCAGGTCACGCACCAGCCCCAGCACCCGCGACACCAGCGTCAGCCCCGCCACCGTCCGCGTGTCGCGTCCGAGCGAGCCCGCGTCACGCCCCGCCGCCGAGTTGTCTGCCGGTCCGCTCACCCCGATCCAATCGACCAGATCGCCCGTCCCACGCCCCAATCCAAGGCTCCAGCCCACGAAAAAACCCGCGTGCCATCGGGCACGCGGGCGTGATCTCGTTCGCGGAGCGCCGCCTCAGCAGCCGTCGTTGATGCCCTGCATCGGCCTGATCCCCAGGTGGTCGGTGTGCAGGACCTCGAAGCTCTGCTCCATCTGCTCACGCTGGGCGCGCCCCATCCGTTCATACGCCAGCTTGGCCGCGTCGCGGGTCATCTCGCCCCGTTCCACGCTCGCCTCGATCCGCTGGGCCATCCCGTCCCAGTCCGCCTGGGGCGCGTAGACCGATCGGAACACTGTCAACGCCTGCGGGCCCACGATCGGCACGGACGCCACATGCACCACGACCTCACGCTCGAGCAGGTCATACTCGGCCTCGAGCTCCTCGATCGTGCGAAGGCGGGCTTCGGGCATTGCTTCGCCCTCGGGGGCCGCCTCGACCTGCTCGCCGATCCCGTCGCTGTTCGGCAGGATTGTCGCCGGGGTGAACTCCCATCGCCCATCAGCGCTGAGGATCGTCCCGTCCACCTCGATCAGCTCGATCGTGCCCTGCCCCTCGACCTCTCGGGTCGCGCCGGGCTCCATCACTCGCCCCTGCAAATGGGTGTGGAGGATCGGCACCGACTCGACATACTTGACATGCCCTCGGGAGAGCGCTTCGTACTTGGCGTCGGCCTCCTCACGGGTGATTTCGCCCTGTACTACGGCCGCCTCAATCTGCTCAGCAATCCCGTCCCCGTTCTGCGGGTTCGCGGGGATCGCTGGATAGAGTTTCCATTTCCCATCAGCGCTCGTGATCGGCCCGTTCGCCGCGAACGACGCTATCACTCGTTGCCGGTGCGCCCGCTCCGCCTCGAAGACCTTGGCCACCTCCTCATCCATCGCGGCGTACTTGGCGTCCGCCTCCTCACGCGTCATCTCGCCACGCTTGACCGCGCCCTCGATCTTTGTGCGGATCTGGTCCTCCTTGTTGCGACGGTCCAACTGACGCAGGGCCGCATCATGCTTCGCACGCCCTTCCGCGAGCGTGATCTCTCCACGTTCGACCGCCCCATCGATCTCTTCCGTGACGCTGACCAACCATTCATGCTTCTCGATCTCGCGCTTGGCCGCGTCCATCCTCGCGCGCCCTACCTCGGGCGTGATCTCTCCGCTCTCCACCGCGTGCCGGATTTTCGCACCGATCTGCTCCAGAGTGGGCCGCAGTTGGACGACCACGCCAACAACCGGGTTATCGAGCGCCGCAAGACGCCGGTCCGCTTCCTCCTGCGTCACCTCGCCAGCCGCCACCATCGCCGCCAGCTTCTCGCCGGTGATCGACCGCGTCGCCTCGCGCTTGCTCATCCCCAGCACGTCCATCATGAAGTGGTACGTCACGCTTTCATCCATGCCCGAAGCGATCTCTTCGAGCTTGGCCCGACCAGCCTCCGGCGTGATCCCTCCCAACTCGATCGCCGCATCGATGTCCAGACGCACCTGCGCAAAGTACTCATCCATCATCAGCTGCGCATCCGACCCCGGGAAAATCAGTCGGTCGTACAACTCGCGGGCCTGCCCGGTCGTCATCACGCCCGACTCGACGTTCGTGCGGATCAGCTCGAGACGCACCTCGGTCGGCTCCTCGCCGCCCAGCGCCGCGTTCGCAATCCCCGCCGCCGCGACCAACGTGCCCGCCGCCAGCGCCGCCGCCGTACGCAGCACGCCGCGTGACATTTTTTTATCCGACGTCGTTCCCAAGATCCGTGCGATCCGTTCCATCAGTGAACCTCCCTGGTTCAACGCGAGCACCGCCCGCGAGTTCGTCCGTACCGTTTCCATCTCGGCCAGCGCCCGCGCAAACACCACCGCGTCGCCGCCCCAACGCACCGCCGCGTCGTCGCAGCAGTGCTCGCGCTCCAGCCGCGCCTGGTGTGACATCCACCAGACCACCGGGTGATAAAACATCGCCGTCTCGATCAATACCTGCAACGCGTTGACCAGGTGGTCGTAGCGACGCAGATGCGCCAGCTCGTGGACCAGCACCAGGCGCACCTGCTCGGGGCTCAGCGCCGTGAGCACGCTCACCGGCACGATCACCACCGGGCGCACCCAGCCGACCACCATCGGGCTCGTCGCGATCTCGCTGACCAGCAGCCGCACCCGGGGCGACACCCCGATCCGCGACCGCACATCCTCGAACACCGCCAGCCACGCCTCATCGAGCGCCACGATCCCGCCCGTCCGCAAACGCCGGGCCGCGAGCCATTGGTGCGAGAACCTCAGCGTGCAGAACACAAACCCGCCCGCCCACAGCCACGCAACGACCTGCGAAACAAGCCCGCCCGACGGGGATTGCCCCGCCAGCGACCCTGATATGCCTGTCATGCCCGCCGCGCCCACGCCCGCATCCGGGATCAGCCCGCCCACGAGCGTCACGACAAACCAGCCAAAGCACACGCACACCGCCGAGGTCCACACCGCGTACCGGACCGAAGCCCGACGCACCGGCAAGACCGCCGCCGCCGCGAGAACCCCGACCAGCGTGCACTGCCACAACGAATGCAGCACCGCCCAGCCCAGCGCCGTCGTGACCTGCTCGATAATCGATTGCATCCCGTTCACGACGCGCCCCCTTCCCGCTCCTGATCCAACCGATCGAGCATCGCCCTGATCTCGGCCAGCTCTTCCGGGCTCGACTCCCGCATCGTCAACGCCTGCAACACCAGGTTCCCGGGCGACCCGCTGAACGCGCCGTCCAGCAGATGCCCGAGCATCACCTTCTGAGTCTGCTTGCGGGGCTTGGCCGGCGTGAACACCTGGGGTCGCACCGACGCGTCCCGCACCAGCAGCCCCTTGTCCGTCATGATCTGCATCAGCTTGAGCACGGTCGTGTAGCCGACGTCCTGCGCCGCGCTGAGCGTGTCGAACACCTCGCGCACCGTCGCGGAGCCCTTGTCCCACACCACGCCCAAGATCGCCAACTCGCCGTCCGTCGGCTTCCGCTCGGTGCACCGCTCGGGACCCCGCTTCGTGCCCGCCTTCTTCGTCCGCTTCGCCATGTGTTCAGCCTCCGGGAATGCTCTCAGAGCTACCCTCGGCTAAACTACACGAAGATCTTCGTCAATTCAACAGCCGCCGCCACCAATTGACGAAATTTTTCGTCAAGCAGACTCAGTGTCCCCGCCCGGGCAATCCTCCGGGACCCACCGGCGCCAGACCCACCGCATCACCAACAGCCCGATCAGCACCCCTCCGAAGTTGGCGACCAGGTCCAGCCAGTCGAACTGGCGATCAAACAGCGGCTGCGTCGTCTCGTCCGCCACCACGAACACCGCCGCCCACACGACCAGTCGCTTGGGGCACCGCCCGACCAGCCCGCTCAGCCCCAGCAGCACCGTCCACAGCGAGAACGTCCCCAGATGCACAAACAGGTCGGGCCGATGCCCAGGCCCCGAGATCGTCAGCTTGGGCCAGTGCGTCGCCGTGACGACAAACGCCGTGTAACACACGAACGCGACCAGAAACAACCTTGTCAGAACAGTCCGGGGCAGCATCCCTACTCGATCGGCTCGTGCTGCCCGCGCAGCACACGGATCTCGGCCTCGGACAGATCGATCTCGTCAGAGCCCGCGTCGCTCCCGGCCCCCTTGACCGCCCGGTCCCACTCCGCCACCACCGACCCCGCCAACTCCCGGTAGTCCGCCGCGCCCGGCGCCCAAGGGGCGTACTGGAAGATCGTCTGCCCGAAACTCGGGCACTCGGCCAGCTTGATGTTCCGACGCACCGCCGGGCGGTACACCCGCGCGTGCGCCCAAGGCTGCCCCGAGTCACGCTGCCCCTCAAAGAACTCGGTCAAGTCCTCGACCACCGCTTTGGAGTGGCTCGTCTGGCTGTCGTGCATGCAAAGCACCACGCCCGCCACCCGCAGGTCACGATTCACCTGGTCCCGCACGATCCCGACTGTCTCGAGCAGCTTGCCCACGCCCTGCAGCGCCAGGAAATGCGCCTGCATCGGGATGATCACTTCCTGGGCGGCCGCCAACGCGTTCAGCGTCAGCACCCCGAGCCCGGGCGGGCAATCGATCAGAATGAACTCGTCGTCACGCGAAGACCCCGCGATCGCCGCCGCCAGGCGCTGGTTCCGGTCCGCCATCCCCGCCAGCTCCGGCTCGGCCGCCGCCAGATCCGTCTCCGCTGGCACGATCGACAGCCGCTCATCCACCCGCCGCACGCACCCGTCCAGACCCACCGACGGATCCAACAGCAGGTCATACACCGTGCCGCCCGCCTCCGCGTCCACGCCCTCCGCATCATCGGCGGGGCGGTCCGCGCCGACGTGCAGCGTCGCGTGGGCCTGGGGGTCCATATCGATCAGCAGGACCTTGCGTCCCAGCTCGGCGATCCCCGCCGCCAGATTGACGGCCGTGGTGGTCTTGCCGACCCCGCCCTTCTGGTTCATCAGGGCGATCACGCGAACAGGCTGGCTCTGAGATCCGGGCATGCCCCAAGTATAGAGGGATCCGCCATCATCCATCAGGGCTCGAGCGCCGCGACGCAGCAGGATGTTCCTGCCCCCTCTCCCGCACGCGGGAGAGGGCCGGGGTGAGGGTCATCCCTCCCAATCCCCAATCCCTAATGGCTAATCCCCAATCCCTTCCCTCAAGAGCATCTGCTCCTCGTTGTGCTTCTGCCGGGCGATCTTGATCGCGTACACCGCGATATACGACGCGAACAGTATCGCCAGGGCATACACAAACCGGGCCCGAACCAGGCTCAGGGCGATCCCCATGGTCGCGAACACGATCCCGATCCCGTACAGGATCAGCACCGCGCCCTTCACGCCCGCCCAACGCTTGAGCATGTGGTGCAGGTGGTCGGCGTCCGGGTCCGACATCCGCTTGCCCGCCAGCTTCCGCCGGACGATCGCCAGCATCGTGTCGATGATCGGGATCGCGTAGATGATCACGCCCGCCGCCACCAGCGATGTCTTGCCCGTGTCGCCCAGACTCAGGATCATCACCGCCGCGCAATACCCCAGCAGCAACGACCCCGCATCGCCCAAGAATATCGTCGCCGGGTTGAAGTTGTGCGGCAAGAACCCCAGGCACGCCCCCAGCACCGCCAAACAGATGATGATCCGCGGCCCGTCGAGGGGCCCGTCGTCCACCACCGCGAGCCCCAGCGCGATCACCAGAAACCCGATCGTCGCGATCGACGTCGTGCCCGTCAGCAGCCCGTCCAGCCCGTCGACAAAGTTCGCCGCGTTGCACGCCCCGAGCACGAACACCGCGATCACCGCCGTGCCCGTCCAATAGATCACGTCGATCGTGAGTTCGCCCGTGCCCAGCAACGGCACATCGAACGGCAGATCGACCATGTACACCAACTGCGGATTATCGAGCAGCTTGCCGAGCGTCGGCGTCAGCACGCCCGCCGCGACCTTCACACCGATGTCGCCCACCGCCAACGCCGCGGCCGCGAACAACTGCCCACCGAGTTTCACCCGCGCCGAGATCCCGTGCACATCGTCGAGCACGCCCACCAGCACGATCACCGTCATCCCGAGCGCCACCCAGAACGGCACCATCGGCTGGTACAGCCCCTCGACCAAGTGCTCGGTCGGGTGCTCCTCGATCAGGAATCCGAACCGATGGGCCGCGTACGAATAGAACAGCCCGCCCATCAGCCCCAGAAACACCGCGACCCCGCCCAAGTACGCGATAGGCGTCTTGTGCAGCTTGCGTGCCTCGTCCGGGCGATCGATCACGTTCTGCGAGATCGCCATCCTGCGGATCAGAGGCGTCGCCAGCAGCGTCACCGCGAACGCCACGATGAACACCCCGATGTAGCCCTGGAAGATCTGCAGGCGCGACAGCGTGCCCGCCGCATCGTCGCCCCCAACCGCCGCGAGCAACTCCTGCTGGTGGGCGCTCAAGCGTGCGATCTCGTCGCCGAGCGCTTCTATCTTGGAGGTCACCCCAGCGGGGATCTCGGGCGCATCAGACATGGCGCACCCCGTCCTCCGGCGACACGGCCCCGCCCCGGATGTCCTCGGCTACGTCGCGGATCGTCTGCTCCAGCGTGTGCCTGACCTCGAAACCCACCGCCTCGCGCACCCGCGACAAGTCCGGACGCCGATGGCGCAGATCCTCGAACCCGGGCGCGTACGCATCCTCGTAGGGCACCAACTCGATCCCGCTCGGACTCTCCAGCACCTCGATCACCCGCTCGCCCAACTCACGGACCGAGACCGGCCGGTCCGAGCCGATGTTGAACACCCGCCCGTAGCACGCCGGAGTCTCCGCCAGAGCCGCCACCGCGGGCACCACATCGCGCACGTCGCAGAAACACCGCGTCTGCTGCCCGTCGCCGAACACCCGCAGCGGTTTTCCTTCGATCGCCGCCCCGACGAACCGCGGCAGCACCATCCCATACCGCCCGCGCTGACGCGGGCCGACCGTGTTGAAGAACCGTGCCACCACCGTCGGCAGCCCCCGCGTCGTGTGATAGCCCAGCGCCAGGTGCTCGTCGAGCGCCTTCGCGTGGGCGTACGACCAGCGAGTCACCGTCGTCGAGCCGTACAGCGAATCGTCGTCCTCGCTGAACACGCTCGTCCCGGGCTTGCCGTACACCTCCGATGACGACGCGATCACGGTGGGGGGGCACCCGTGCCCCGCCAGGTGCTTGAGCAGCGCCGACGTGGATTCAACGTTCACCTCGATCGCACGCACCGGGTCCTCGAGCACCAGATCCACCCCGACCGCGGCCGCCAGATGGAACACCGTGCCGAACGGCTCGCCCGCCGCCAGCCCAGGGATCGCCTCGACCAGATCCGATTCGATCACCCGCAGCGTCGCGCCGCCCCGCTCGGCCGCCTGCGCGATCACGTCCAGGTTCTCGCGCCGCCCGGTGGACAGGTCATCGATGACCGTGACGTCCAGACCCGAGCCGCCCGATCGCGCGATCAAGCACTCAATCAGGTGCGAACCGATAAACCCGGCTCCGCCCGTGACGAGCACACGTCGGGAGAGTCCGCCCCGCCCCGAGCCGGCCCCTGAGCCGGATTCGTTTGTCCCATCCGGTTTGCCCAAGGCGATCTCTCCGTGAAGCGACTTACGCCGCCTCGCCCGCCTTGGTCGTGTACTCGGCCGTCGTGCGGATGTTCTTACGCATGTACCCGCCAGCCGATGAACGCACGCCGTTGATCGCCGCGCCCAGGAACTCCGCCTTGCTCTCGCCAAGCTCGTTCCGCAGGCGTGCCACCATACCACGCTTGCCCTGCATCGCACGCACCACCAGCATCGACGCATCGCACCGGTTGGCCAACGACGACGCATCGCCCGCGACCACCGCCGGCGCCACATCGAGCAGCACGTAGTCGTACTGCGCCTTGGCTTCGTCCAGCAAACGATCCACCGCGCTGGTGCCCAGCTGCTCGACCAACCGCTTTTCGGGCGTGCCCGCCGAGATCAGGTCGGGCTGGCCTTCCTTCTTGGAGATCACGCCCGCGAGCGACTCATCGCCCGCCAGCACGTCGGACAGCCCGGGCGACTCCGGCGCGTCGAACGCCTGGTGGAGCTTCGAACGCCTGAAGTTCGCGTCCATCACCAGCACCGAATGCCCGGCCGCCAGAAGCGCGCTTCCCAGGTTCGACACCATGCTCGTCCCGCCCGAGCCAGGCATCGCGCCCACCACGAGCAGCGTCTTGTGGTCACCACGCGCCATCGCCTTGACGATCCGCGTCCGAATCTGGCGGTAATGCTCGCTGAGCACGCTGCCCGGAAGATCGCGGAAGACAGACTCGGGGTGCTCGGGCTGCGCCGGGTCCTCGCCCGCGTCGGGCACCAGCCCCAGCAGCGTCACCCGCGCGATCGAGGCTATGTCCGCCGCGGTCTTCACACGCTGGTCCAGCAGCTCGATCATGAACACCACCACCGTCACCAGGCCGGTCAACAGCACGATGCCAAGCGGGATCATGATCTTGATCTTCGGGAACGACGGCAGGTCCGGCACCGCCTCTCTCTGCCGGACCATCACACGGGCGGCCGACGCAAGCGACGACGACGTGGTGATGTCCGCCAGGTCCAACTCATACTTGCCGATCAGCCCGATCGTCGAGTCGACCGTCCGATCGATGTCCTGGATCTCGCCCAAGATACGCGTCAGCTCGGTGACCTCCTCGGTCAGTTCCTCGGACTGCGTCAGCAGGTCGGCCTCCTGGGCCTTGAGCTGCCGGATCGTCAGCCTCGCCTGGTCGACCCGCGATTCGAACGCCTCGCGGAGCAACCGCTCGCGCACCAGATCGACCTGCTGCTGCTGGCCCTCGATCTCGGCGATAATGAGACGGTACTCACGGTGGTCCGGGAGGATTCCGTGCTGCTGCATCGACGCCAGGCTCGACTCGAGCGTGTTGATCCTCTGCTTGATGGACGCCACCTCCGGAGCGTTGTCCACCGCCAGCCGCAGCGTGTTGTCGTACTGGATGCCCGAGTCACGCTGGAGCTGCTCCTCGTCCTTATCCAGCTGTACCCCGATCGCCTCCAGCCCCTGCTGGATCTTCACGAGCTCGAAGTTCACCAGGCGGAGCAACTCCGCATTCTGTGAACGCCCATCGGCCAGCGAGTCGACGCCCTCGTCGCGCACCAGGCGAGAACGACGCGTGTTCAAGTCGGACAGCTGCCGGTTCGCGGCCTCGATCGCGCGACGCAACGCGTCCTTGCGCTCGACCACCTCGGCATTGTTTGAGTTGCGGAGCTGCTCGATATAGTTCTCACGGATCAGCCGGGCGATGCCCGCCGAGTCCTTGGGGTAGTTGGTCGAAACCGCGACGCGGATCAGGAACGTCTTCGGGATCATGCTCGCGCTGACGATGTCCTCGATGTCCTTCTGAGCATTGACCACATCGAACCGCGTGCCCCGCACATACGGGCGCGTCCAACTCGGCGCTTCCGTCAACAGACGCGCATCGTTGATCACCCGCCCCAGCACCTGGGGCGACTTGATCGTGCTCACCTGCGTGCCCATGAACAGCTCGATCTCCTCGGCATCGATCTGCGCGTTATACATCTTCTCCGCATCCACGTCCGGAGGCAGACACTCGAGGACCACCTCGGACTCAAAAATGGGGTAAGCACGCAGCAGCACGAAGTGCGAGATCACCCCCAGCACGCCGCCCGCCACCGCGGCTGCGATCAGCAGCCATCGGTACTTGAGCAGCATCTTCACGGGGTCGATCGACGGGCCCGCGCCGGGCGCGCCACCGCCCGCCCTCGGGGCTGCCGGGTTCGGTCTCGGTGGGGTTGGGCTCGGACTCATGTCACCACTCCATCATCGCCGGGGGTTATCGGGACCATCGTGGCCCGCCCGGACGTGTTCCTGCAACTGGTTCTCTCGGCTTCTCGGCTCATCCGTCTGAGCCAATCACGGACTCGACCTTGTCGATCTCCGCTTCCAGCCTTGTATCACGCCCCGCCACCGTCCGCAGTAACGCCCGCGCGTTCCGCAGCAGCGTCCGGGCACCATCGTTATCGCCCTGAGCCGCCGCCATCCGGGCACGGGTGATCGTCATCGTCACACGCGCCGAATACGAACGGGCCCGCTGCTCGCCGGCCTGGATCATCTGCTCGGCCTCGTCAAACCGCCCAAGCTTGATATAGATCTCCGCCAGCGTGTCGTAGGGCTCGCTCCGCGACGGACCCGCCGCGATCGCACGCTCGGCCAGCGCCAACGCCTCCTCCGCACGATCCAGCTCCATCGCCATCGTGTACGCCGCGTTGTTGTTCAGCTCCCAGTTATTCGGGACCTTCTCCAGCCCGGTCAGCCAGGCCGCCACGGCGCCCTCATAGTCCTCACGCTCGAACGCCTCGTTGCCGAGCGCCCGGAACGCGATCACCCGCACACTCTCGTGCGCCGCCGGGTCCTCGGTCAACCGACGCAGCGTCGAGATCGCCTCGTCCGTGTCTGTGTCCCGCGCCAGCTGCCGCTGGGCCATGAACACATCGATCCACGCCCGTGTCGAAGGGTCACTGTACCGCGCCCGCAGCGAACGGTAATAGTTCATCTCGTTCTCGGCGTCGAAGTCCAGATAGAACCGCGTCGCGTTCTGCGCCCACGTCTGGATCTGGAACTCATCGCCCACCGACAGGTCGAACGCCTTGGTCATCTGCTGGACCGCGAAGTCCTCACGACCACGCGCCCGCAGCACCAAAGACTGCGCCGCCAACAGCCCGGGGCTCTTCTCGATCCCGCCCTCGACCATGCCAGAAAGATCGGTGATCACCGCGTTCGCCGCGTCCACGTCCGGCGGGCTCACACGCAACGCCGCGTCGATGAAGCTCGCACCGTCCGCCGGGCTCCGCCTCGTATCCCACGCACGCTCGTACATCTCTGCCGACTCGTCCCAATCGCCCCTCGATTCGAACAGCTTGCCGAGCTGGTACATCAGCGGCGCGTCGTTGGGACGGGCGTCGAGCACCTCGCGGGCCGCGTCCATCGCGTCACCCAGCCGGTCCTCATTCAAGAGTTCGTTCATCACCGAGAACAACGCGTCATCCAGCGACGGGTTCACACGCAGCACCGCACGCAGATCGCGGATCGCCTCACGCCGACGATCCGCGTCGAAGTACGCGGCCGCACGCACCCGCAGCGCCCGCCAGTCCTCAGGATTGATCTTCAACGCCGCATCCACATCGCTGAGCAGGTCCTGCAGCAACGCCGGATCACCGATCATCGATTGAGCCCGCTTCACGAACACGAGCGGGTTGCTCGAGTACCTCGACGCGGCCTCGTCGAGGATCCGCCGCTGACCCGCCTTGTCGCCTAGCCCGGACGCGATCTCCGCACGCTGCAACAGATTCGTGAGTGTTCCCGTCGCGGATGCGGGCATCTGATCGATCGCCTCTTGCGCCGCAGCGAACCGCTTCGTCCGCAGGTACATCTCGATCAGCCGCATCCGATACCGACCGTCCTCGGTGTCCAGACCCGCCTCGATCACCTTCTCGAACGCGTCGGCCGCGCCCTCGGCCTGGCCGATCGACATCAGCAACTCGCCCTTGAGCTTCGTGCCCTCGAGCGTCTCGCTGCTCTCCAGCTCGATCGCCTGGTCCGTCGCACGGATCGCCAGGTCCTGCCGCCCGCGAGCGACCATGAACCGCGCCAGCGAGATGAACGGCTCGGGCGTCACATCCTCACCAAGCCCCCGCACATACCGCTGGTACGCCTGATTCGCCAGCACCAGCCCGTCCTGCGAACCCACACGCCCCTGGTCGGCATACCACTGCGCCAACAACTCGGTCGAACGCAGCGAGCCCTCCTCGGCCATCATCCCGTCGATCAGCGTCTTCGCGCCGTCCCAGTCCGAGTCCGCGATGTACAACCGCGCCAACGCGTACCTGTTCTCCAGGTCCGCCGGGTTGCCCGACAGCATCTGCTCACGCTGCGCGATCGCCAGCGTCCGCCCCTCGTCACCGCCCGCCAACGCCTCGAGCGTCAACCACAACTGCACGAAAACCGGGCTGCTCTGCCCGTACCGCTGCTGCCGACGCGCCACATCGAGCGCCTGCTCATAACGCCCCGCCTCGGCCAGCGTAGAGACATACTCGGTTGTCGACTGGATGTCGTCCGGGCGGATCGCCAACGCCTCCTCGAATGCGGTCACCGCCTCGTCCGTACGACCCGCCTGGCGCAACTGCATGCCCAGCAGGCGGAAGATCGACGCGTCCGCCGTGCCCAGCGCACCAGCCTGCTGGAACAGCGCGATCGCCTCCTCGCCGCGCCCCTCCGCAGAAGCCAGCCGCGCCCGGTACGACAGCCCGTTCACGAAATCCACATTCAGTTCAGACGCACGGTCGGCCAGCCGACGCGCCTTGTCCATCGAGCCCGTCTGCAGCGCCCGAACGAACCCGAGATCGATAGTCTGCGACGCATCAGGCGCCACACGCTCCAGATCCACAAGCACCGCGTCCAACTCGTCGTAGCGCTGGCGTGAGAAGTACAGCGTCGCCAGGCTCGTCAGCTTCTCGGCCTCCGTGCCCTCCGAGCCCTGGATCACCCGGGCCAACACGCCCACGCGATCGTCACCCTCCAGCGCCGAGACCAGCGAAATCATTTGTTCATTCTCGGGGTGGCGACGCAGCGCCTCGGCTCCGACCTGGCGTGCACCGTCCATGTCACCCTGATCCAGCCGCGTGCTCATCAACTCGGCCGCGACCCGCGGGTCGTAGTCCACCGATTCGATCGCATCCGCGAGCATCTCGGCCGCCCCGGCCGGGTTCGCCGGCTGAGTCTCCGTCCCGTTCCGCATCTGACGAGAGCGCACCAGCAGCGCCATCACCGGGTCCTCGATCGTATCGGGGTTCTCGATACCCTCGACCCGGCGCAGCCCCTCGATCGCCAGCTCGTTGCCCGGCGCGATCACCAACGCACGACGGAACAGCTCGCCCGCCGAACGCATCTGCTGCAGCCTCGCCTGGATGTCGGCCAGCGACAGGATCGCCCGCAAGTCCGAGTTGTTCACAGCCAACAGACGCTCGAGCGCATCGCGGGCCGTCCCCATCTGCCCGAGGATGACCGCCATCCGCGCCTCAAGCCACAACCCCTCCGTGTTCGCCGTCGTCGATTGATCATTGAACCGACGGTACAACCGCAGCGCCTCGTTCCGCCTGCCCTCCGCCTCGGCGATCCGACCGTTCACCAGCAGCAGCATCGTGTTCTCTTCCGAGACCGACGCCTGCAGACGATCCCGCAGCGAGATCACCAGCTCCAGACGGTCGCTCTCGCCCTCGTCTTCCGCCAGCAGATCCAGCTCGATCAACGCCCGGTTCAGCCAGGCCTCACGCATCCGCTGGAACCGAAGCAGGCCTTCCAGCGACACGGGAACCGGGGGCAGGTCCGCCATCGACGCGTACCGCTCCGAGGCGCTCTCCAGGTCACCCGCGGTCCGGTCGATCGACGCGGCGAACCAACGCAGGTCCAGGTCGTCAGGACGCTCATCCATAAAGACCCGCAGCACCTCGCGCGTACGCGACAGCCGGGACTCGGGCGACGAGTACCGCTCGAGCGTCTGGAAACGCTTCAGCGTCCCCACGTCCATCAAGTCCGGGCCCGCGGCCAACACCGCCGACTCGACCGCCGCAAACTCGGGCTCGAGCGCCGCCAACGCCGCCAGAACCTTGGTCGCTCGCTCGTTCTCGGCGACATTCCAGGACGCCTCGACACGCACATAGTCGAACCGGAGCAAGGCTCGGGTTGTCATCACCTTCGCGTCCCCTGGGAACCGCTCCAGGTACGCGTCCGCCGCCGCGATCGAGTTCAACCGGGCGGCCTGGTAACGCTCGAACGCGTCCGACTCAAGGCCCTGCGTCTCCGCCGAAACCATCCATCGCAAGAGCGACACCATCGCGTCCGAATCGTCGGTGCGGACTTCCAACGCCGCCCGCAGATCGTCCCCGATCAGCGCGATCTCGTCTTCCCTCAGAATGCCGCCGCTCGAGAGGATCAACTCCCGCGCCATCCCGCGATACCGAAGCAGCGTCCGCCACGCAGGATCCGAGTCCGTGTCGCGGTCAAAGAACGCCGCCGCACCGGTCACCAGGTCCACCATCGCGTCCGCCTGCCCACGCGAATAGCCATAGTTCAGCTGGCGCATGTTCATCGCGAGCACACGATCGTGCGCCGCGACATCCGTCTGCTGCACCGCCGCGATCTGCCTGATCGCCGGCACAAAGTCCCGCAAGAACGAGTCGCGGTACGCCGTCTCCGTCTCGGGCGTCGTCGACTCGATCGCGCTGACCCACTTCTCCAGCCAGTCCACACGCAGCGGGTCGTCGCTGACCGCCTTGCCGTAGAACATCTTGGCCCTGACAAACTCGCCCTCGGCCATCGCCTTATCGCCGTTGCGCACGTGATCCGCACCGCTGTTGAGCGCGAACGTGATCACCGCCCACGCCAACAGACCGCACACCGCCGTCAGGCCAACGCCCAACAGCACCACGAAACGAGTATTCACCTTGCCTGCCATGACCGCTCCTTACCAGACCCCGGTCCACCCGGGGTCGGCATTGTTCGCTTCCGTTCAGCCGCTGTCTCTGCCAACCCGCCCCGCCCCGGATCCGACGCCCCCGAGTTCGTCCGCCCCCTCAGGACCGTCAACAGGGTAGTTGCCCCGCTGGACCTCCACCCAGTCCGGCACGCACCGCATCAGTTCCCCGATCAGCTCGTCCAGCAACCCCGCCGCGACTTCCGCAAGCTCTTCCATCGAGCCCACCGTCGCCGAGTTCACCTGGATCTTCAGGTAGTAAGCGTAATCCGCCGACAGGTCGAACGCCAGCGTCCGGACATCGTTCGCGCTCGCCACCGTCCCCCCGTTGGCGATAAAGAAGTAACCCGCATAAAACGAACGACCGTCGGGAAGCAGGAACTCCGAACACTTGATCTTGAACGGCGATTCGGGCCCCACGCCACGCGGCAGGCGGACCCGACGCCCCGGCGCATCCGTCAACGCGCGGTCATTGGGCAGTCGCACCGAATAGATCGCCCCGTCCACGCCCGCGAACTCGGGCTCGACCGTCGTGTCCACGATCCAACTCGCGCCCGACATGTCCAGATCCAGGACCTGCGAACTCTTCGACTGCTGCAGCCCGCCGCCCACGAAGCACCGCTCCGGGACGTGCGGCACCGTGTCGATTCCGCCCGTGTAGTACGCCGCGTGCAACTCCATCACAACCGGCGAGTCGCTGTCCATGTCCGCCCGACGCGCGTAATACCGCGTCAGATAGTTCTCAGTGCCCAGCGTCGCCACGATGTCGGCCGCCACGATCTGGTCGCCGCCCAGCCGCGTCCAAGCCGCCGTCTCAGACGGGATCGAAGACAACTGCCGATTGTCCGCCGGATAGATCGGCGTCTTATTCAGATTGATCCCGCCCGCCGAGATCACCCCAAACAGCGTCCCCGCCGAGCCCAGCAGCACAGCCAACGCCGCCCACCGGACCGCGCCGTGCACGCCTTCCTTCCGCCCAGGGCCGCTCATGACGCCACACCCGCCGGCTCGATGATCTTGTTCAACGCCCACACGATCCCCATGAACAGCAGCAGCGACGGGAACAGCAGGATCGTCCCGATCACCATGTGCGCATCGCCCGCGGCCAAATCCGGATCGATCAGCATCAACAGCCCCAGCACCGTCACACGCACCATGTTCATCAGCACCGCCACCGGGCCCGCCAGCAGCATCAACGCGATCCGCTGCCACCACTGCGTCGTACCCAGCAACGCCACCGCGCCCGCCAACGCATAGAACGCGACCACCATCCGCATGCCGCTGCACGCCTCCGCCACGTTCATCGGCAGCACCTCGCCGCCCGACGTGATGATCTCCAGCACGTTCCCGGTCGCGTCAACGCTGAACCACCCGAACGGCGCGCCGATCAGGCTCAGCATCAGCCACGCCCCCTGGCTCGCCACCATCTGAAGCTTGAACGTCACGCCCAGCATGATCGATTCGGCGATCGTGATCGACAGCACCAGATACGCGATCGGCAAGAACACCGGCCGCAGCATCAGCGGGCCAGTCAGCCACAGCACCAGCCCGCCCAACGTCAGCACCAGGCTCGCGCCCTGCAACATGTGGTTCTGGATGTTGATCAGGCAGTACACATAACTCACGATGCCCAGGGCGAACACCACGCTCGCCGGCCAGAACACGCTCGTCGGGGTCCGCGCCACCACGTCCCGCTGCTTCCACAGCAGATACCCGCTGATGATGGGGATCACCAGCGCGTGCCCCCAGTCCTCAAGCTTCGTGACGCTTATCTCACCCTGCTTGAACACCCAGCGATAGAACACCGCCAAAAACGCTACCCCCAAGACCGCGCACCACACCGCGCCGGTCCGGGTGAACATGCCCAGCAGCAGCCCATCGTCGCGACCCTCGGCACCGCCGCCAGAGGACGCACCCGAGGAAGCACTGGTTGTCACGGTGGAAGCACTCATATCGCAGCGTTCAGATCGTCACCATCCGGGGGCGACTTGCCCCTCGGTCTCCAAACCCTCTCCCGAGCCGGCAACGCCCGCGGAGCACACAACCCCGCAGCCCTATCCAACGCCGCCGCCCGATCCGGGTCATCCAGTGACCGCACTACGCCCCGCGTTCCTCGCGGGTTCAACACGCCGGGCCCAAACAGGCCGCCAAATGCAGCCTCACGGACCGAGAACGCCGATCAGACCGCCCGCGCCATCCAGCCCGTGCCGACCCCCGAATCCGGGTATCAACGCCCGAACTGGTTCGTCGGCGGAGCGCCAAACACATCGTTACCAAAGTTACGGTCAAGCAAGAACCCGAACCCATAACTCGTGCGGAAACCGCCGCGGATCACCGCCAGCGGCGTCGCCCAGAAGTTCGTCCCCACGTTGATCACGTCGTCCCGACGGATGTACACGTCGGGTTGCGTGCCCTCCGCGATCGCCCGCAGGTTCAGCATGATCGTCGCCTGTTCGTTCGGGCCAACCATCCGCGTCAGGTCCACACGCTCGGGGATCGCGATCGGCGCCAACCCACCCGATGCCGAGATCGCACGCCGCAGTGTCAGCCTCCCGACCTGCGGCAGGCTGAACGCGCCGGGGCGGTTCACCTCGCCGTCCATGTAATAGTTCCCGATCTCGCTCGGGGGCACACGCACGATGTCGCCGGGGCGCACCACCACGTTGTACCGCGCATCGCCAGCAATCAACGGCTTGACCGGCACGCGGATCACACGCTGCGTGAACAGGTCGCCCCGCGAGTCACGCGGCAAGCCAAGCCCGTCACGATCGATCGGCACCCGCGTCGCCGCCGCGTACGACTCACGCACCCAGCGACCGTCCCGGTAGCGCCAACGCGCCTCCATGAACCGCGCCGCCTCTGCGCCGTCGTCCGAATCGCCCGTGCCGCGTTCGCTCGGATCCGAATCAACCAGATCGATCAACGGCTCATCGGCCGGCTGCACCAACCCGATCGCCGGAACCACCCCGCCCATCGAGCCGCCCAGCGCACCGGGGCTCGACAGGTCATCGATCACATTCAGCAGATCCTCGCCGCCCGGCGCCGGAACATCGCCCTCACGAGGCGTGAACGAATCCTCGGGGATCTCGGGGATCAACCCCGCATCCGTCAAAGGCACCTGCCGGATAATCAGGATCTCGTCCACAAACTCGGGAAACCCGCCCGCGACGTTCAACGCCTGGAGCAGCCGGTAGTCCGCGCTCGGAACCAAGTAAGGCCCGGCGTTCGCCACCGCGCCCATCAGGTGGAACACCTGCTGGCGACGCGTCTCGACCGTCAGCGAAACCTCAGGCACCGCGACCAGGCCCGACATCCGCTGCGACACCGCGTCCACAACCTCGGCCTCGGTCAGCCCGTTCACGAAGATGCGCCCCAACTGCGGGATCTCGATGTACCCGTTCTGGTCCACCTGGCGCGGGAACGTGTCAGCCGTGCCGCGCTGCGTCAGGTCCCAGATCACCAACGCAATCACGTCGCCGGGCCCGACCCGGTACAACTGCGTCTGCGGCTCGAGGTCCTCGGGCGTGATTTCGCTCATCTCGACGTACTGCTCCGCCGGGTCCTCGATCGCCGCCAGGTGCGTCAGAATCGGCACCCGTGTGGGTGTCCGCTCCCAGCGACCTAGCTTCGACGGGTCCGCGTACGAGTCCCACGTCCCGCAGCCGCCAAGCACGCCCGCCATCGCCGTCCCGGCAACCAGGTACAACACGCTCGAACGCGTCCGGATCTTCGAAGTGCTCATCTCGTCCTCTCGCCCATTCTTTGACCCAAGCTGCAACATGCCACCCTCCTGCGGGGGTACGGACCAAAACGCCCCTCCGTTCGCCAGGCGTCCCGCCGGGCCGTAACTTCCCTATATAGGGAAGCCCTCATGAAGGAACCAAGCATAGCGCCGCCCGCGGCCAGCCCACGCGCATCGCCTGCGCGTCAGCATCGACCACAAACGCCCATCCGGTTGATTCTCGGCCCTGAATTCCCTCCAGATCCCGAACCCACCCTCACAAAGCCAACCCCCACACGCGCATACCATGCCGAGCACCCCACCCAACCCCCGATCAACCCCGCGCAAACCCCCGATCGCCACCCATTCGGCCCCCCCGAGCCCGGATCGCACCGCCCATGACCAACATCACCCAACCCAACCCCTCCGAGCCCACCGAGACCCCTTCCCCCCTCGACCGGACCCTGGCCCGCCACCCCCGCCCCCTCGGCGGCGACCCCATCCGCAACGCTAAGCCCACCATCTCCCTCTCGGGCCAGATCCGCAACAACGAGGGCGACGCCGTCCAGCACATCGCCCCCAAGCGAAAGCCCGACTGGCTCCGCGCCAAAATGCCCGGCGGACAGGCATTCCGAGACACCAAAGCCAACATGCGCACCAACGGTCTCCA